>Ga0196976_1000008_pt1:327500-337741 | contig 337741 bp, 312 predicted proteins | sample S3v_513CmetaG_FD_148644 | JGI IMG/M metagenome (GOLD analysis project Ga0196976, IMG submission 148644) | Soil microbial communities from Anza Borrego desert, Southern California, United States - S3+v_5-13C | ecosystem: Environmental > Terrestrial > Soil > Desert | place: USA...
AGCGTCCGACGTATTCCTTGGGGGGTAGAGCACTGGATGGTTGCGGGCTGCGCGAGCGGTACCAATACTAACCAAACTCCGAATACCCAAGAGAACTATCGGGCAGACACACGGCGGGTGCTAACGTCCGTCGTGAAAAGGGAAACAACCCTAACCATCATCTAAGGCCCCCAAGTACTGGCTAAGTGGGAAACGATGTGGGATTGCTTTGACAATCAGGAGGTTGGCTTAGAAGCAGCCATCCTTTAAAGAAAGCGTAACAGCTCACTGATCAAGCGATCCTGCGCGGAAAATGTAACGGGGCTCAAGCCAGTCGCCGAAGGTATGGGTGTGCACTTATGTGCATGCGGTAGCGGAGCGTTCCGTAAGCCGGTGAAGGTCAACCGTGAGGTTGGCTGGAGGTATCGGAAGTGAGAATGCTGACATGAGTAACGATAAACAGTGTGAGAAACACTGTCGCCGAAAGACCAAGGGTTCCTGCGTAAAGCTAATCTGCGCAGGGTTAGTCGGCCCCTAAGGCGAGGCTGAAAAGCGTAGTCGATGGGAAGCAGGTAAATATTCCTGCACCAGCTGGAAGTGACGGATGGTGTAAGTTGTCAGGGCTTATTGGATTGTCCTGGCAGCGAAGCTGTCCCTGGAAATAACTCCAGCAGAGACCGTACCCGAAACCGACACAGGTGGTCAGGTAGAGCATACCAAGGCGCTTGAGAGAACTGTGCTGAAGGAACTCGGCAAATTGCACGCGTAACTTCGGAATAAGCGTGACTCACCTCGGGCAACCGAGACTGAGTGGCACAAGCCAGGGGGTAGCGACTGTTTAGCAAAAACACAGGGCTCTGCGAAGCAGCAATGCGACGTATAGGGTCTGACGCCTGCCCGGTGCCTGAAGGTTAAAGGGAGTTGTGAAAGCGACGAACTGAAGCCCAGGTAAACGGCGGCCGTAACTATAACGGTCCTAAGGTAGCGAAATTCCTTGTCGGGTAAGTTCCGACCTGCACGAATGGCGTAACGACTTCCCCACTGTCTCCAGCACAGGCTCAGTGAAATTGAATTCCCCGTGAAGATGCGGGGTTCCCGCGGTCAGACGGAAAGACCCTATGAACCTTTACTATAGCTTCGCCTTGGCGTTAGCGACCGTATGTGTAGGATAGGTGGGAGGCTATGAAGCCGGGGCGCCAGCTCTGGTGGAGCCATCCTTGAAATACCACCCTTACTGTCGTTGACGTCTAACCGAGGGCCGTTATCCGGTCCCGGGACATGGCGTGGTGGGTAGTTTGACTGGGGCGGTCGCCTCCCAAAGTGTAACGGAGGCGCGCGATGGTGAGCTCAGAGCGGTCGGAAATCGCTCGTCGAGTGCAATGGCATAAGCTCGCCTGACTGCGAGACTGACAAGTCGAGCAGAGACGAAAGTCGGCCATAGTGATCCGGTGGTCCCGCGTGGAAGGGCCATCGCTCAACGGATAAAAGGTACTCTAGGGATAACAGGCTGATTTTGCCCAAGAGTCCATATCGACGGCAAAGTTTGGCACCTCGATGTCGGCTCATCACATCCTGGGGCTGGAGCAGGTCCCAAGGGTATGGCTGTTCGCCATTTAAAGTGGTACGTGAGCTGGGTTCAGAACGTCGTGAGACAGTTTGGTCCCTATCTGCCGTGGGTGTTCGAAGCTTGAGAGGATCTGTCCCTAGTACGAGAGGACCGGGATGGACATACCTCTGGTGGACCTGTCGTGGCGCCAGCTGCGCAGCAGGGTAGCTATGTATGGAATAGATAACCGCTGAAAGCATCTAAGCGGGAAACTAACCTCAAAACAAGGCTTCGCTGAGGATCGTGGAAGACTACCACGTTGATAGGCCAGGTGTGGAAGTGGGGCGACCCATGAAGCTTACTGGTACTAATAATCCGATCGGCTTGATCGTTTCTCAGCAAAACTCATTCGATTTCCTTGGTTACCGCCAAGGCTGACAATGTCTTCTCACAATCGTCTATCCGCCTGGTTGACCTGGTGGCTATGTCGGAGGTTCCCCACCCGATCCCATTCCGAACTCGGTCGTTAAGCCCTCCAGAGCCGATGGTACTTCGTCTTAAGGCGCGGGAGAGTAGGTCGCCGCCGGGTCTACCAGACGGATATATGATTGTGTCTTCTCGAACCGCTCTTCCCTTGCACTACCGTTTGCCGCGGGATGGAGCAGCCCGGTAGCTCGTCAGGCTCATAACCTGAAGGTCGCAGGTTCAAATCCTGCTCCCGCACCCAAGATCTCAAAGCCCCGCTTGGCTCCCGCCGGCGGGGCTTTTTGCTGTTCGCGCGCCGGACCTGCCGGACCGCCTTACGCCGAGTTCATCCGGCCGCCACAATCCCGACTTGTTCCGCTACAAGTGTAGCGCTACGTATGTAGCGCCACTTCGAGCGGAGCCGTGATGATCGAAACCTTGCCGCGCCGGGAGAGAGAGGTCTTCGAGACCCTCTGCCGCCTCGAGAAGGGCGCGGTCAGCGCCGTGCGCGCGGCGATGACCGGAGACCTCAGCGACTCGGCGGTCCGGACCCTGCTGGCCCGCCTCGAGGCCAAGGGCCTGGTCGGGCGGAGCGCCGACGAGGACGGCGTCGTCTACCGGCCCCTGCCGCGTCCGGAGGCGATCGCCACCAGCGCCTTGCGCCGCACCGTCGACACCTTCTTCGCCGGCTCGGCGGCGATGGCCGCCACCGCCCTGCTCGGCCTGACCCAACGGCTCAGGCCGGAGGAACTGGAGGCCCTCGAGCGGGCCATTGACGAGGCGAGGGAGCGCGGATCATGAGCGTCGAGCTGCTCCTGGAGCTCCTGGCCAAGTCCGCCGTCATCGCCGCCGCCGGCCTGCTCCTGTCGGTCGTCCTGAACTTCCGCGCCCCGGTGGACCGGGTCGACGTCCTGCGCGCCACGGTCTGCGTCCTGCTCGGCATGCCGCTGGTCATGGCGCTGGCGCCCGGACTGCAGATCGCCCTGCTGCCGGCGACGCAGGTCGAACCAGCCGCCCTGCATCCTGTGATCTGGCAAGGCTCGGTCACGCCGGTGGAAGGGTTGTCCCTCCACGGATCCATCCCGCGGCCGTCGCCCGTTGAGACGATCGCAGGCGTCTGGGCGCTCGGCGCCCTGGCGGTGTTCGGTCGATTTGTCCTCGGCGTGCTGACCCTGCGGCGCTGGACCCGGTGCGGCGCGGCCGTGACGGATCCGGCGTGGACCCTGCCGCTGGAGCGCCTGACAGCAGGCCGACGGCCGCGGCTCGTCGCTTCGCCCAAGGTCGAGGCGCCGCTCAGTTGGGGTCTGCCGCCCGGCGTGGTGTTGATCGGCGACTCGTGCCTCGCACGACCGGAGAACGCCGCCGCCGTCATCGCCCACGAACTGGCCCACGTCCGCCGCCATGACTGGCTGTTCCTGGCCCTGTCTCGCCTCGCCCTCGCCCTGTTCTGGTTCAACCCGCTGGTCTGGCTGCTGCACGCCACCCTGGCGAGCCGGACGGAGGACGCCGCCGACGCCGCCGCCCTCGCCGCGGTGGACCGCCGGACCTACGCCCGCGCCCTCGTCGGCCTCGCCGCCGAGTTCCGTCAGCCCGCCGCCGTCGGCATGGCGGGGAACGTCCACTCCCTGACCCGAAGGATCAAACGCATCATGACTATCCGACAGGCTTCCCGTCCCCGGCCCCTGTCGATGGCGCTCGCCATCGGCGCCCTGGTGGCGATCGCCACGCCCATCGCCGCCCTGGAGATCACCCAGCGGGCGCCGGCGCCGCCGGCCCCGCCGCCGGCCCCGCCGCAGGCTCCGGTCGCGATCCCTGCTCCGCCGGCGCCGCCCGCGCCTCCGGCCCTACCCGCGCTTCTGGCCCTGCCCGCGCCCGCCGCGCCCCCCGCGCCCCCTGCGCCGCCGGCCCCGCCAGCGCCGCCGCGAGGCCAGGACGGCTCCCGCATCACGATCTCCGACGGCGGTCAGGTGCACGTGTACCGCTCCGTCGAGGAGATGGACCCCGAGACGCGCCGAACCTACGAACAGGCGATGCGCGAGGCGGCGGAGGCCCGCGTCCAGGCGGGCCACGCCCGGGAACAGGCGCGGGTCGCCCGTGCGGAAGCCGCGCGTGTGCACGCTGAGGCGCGTGTCCAACACGCCGCGGCCATGGAACAGGCGCGGGCCGCGACCGCCGAGGCGCAGGCCGCCGCCGCCCAGGCCCGGGTCCACGCCGGCGCGGCGCGGGAGGAAGCCCGCCACGCCATGGCGCGCGCCCGCGTTGAAATGCGCAACGGCGCCGAGCAGATGGATCGCGGCGCGCGGGAGATGCGCGAGGAGGCCGGCCGGCTGCGTGACCCCGCCTATCGCGCGCGGCAGATCGAGGAGAACCGGGCGCGGGGCAACACCGTCACCGACGCCGAACTGATCGACCTGTCCCGGCGGCTGCCGGAGCAGGCCGACGAGATGGAGCGGCAGGCGCAGCGGATGCGGGAGCAGTCCGCCGACCGCACCTGAGCCGGTCAGGCCCCGCTTCGGCGGGGCCTTTTTCTACGTCCGGCGCGCGTCCCACCAGCGAACCGCATCGGCGTCGCGGGCGCTGAGCTCGGGATAGTCCGGGTCTGAACCGACGTCCGGGACGCGCCGCCATGAGCGGGCGCATTTCGGATGGTCGGCGAGGCGGACCTCGACCGTCACCGCGTCGCCGCCCGCCTTCAGCTCGGCGCCCGAGGTGCGGAACACCTCGGCGGCGTCTAGACCCTCGAAGGGGGCGAAAGCCTCGGCCGGGCCCGTGACCACGGGCCAGGCGTCGAGGGCGCCGCCGATGATCTTGTCGCGGCGAGCGCCCTCGAGGGCTTCATTGACGATCTCGAGCACAGTCTGGACACCGGCCCAGCGCTCGGCCTCGGCCGGGTTGCGCCAGGCGTCCGGCGTCTCCGGGATGACCCGGGCGCAGTTGGTCCCGGGGTCGGGGAAGCGCGTGGTCCAGGCCTCTTCCATGGTGAAGGGGGTCAGGGGGGCCAGCCAGGCGGTGAGGCGCAGGAAGACCTCATGCATCACCGTGCGGGCGGCGCGGCGGCGGATCGCGTCGGGACGGTCGCAGTAGAGGCTGTCCTTACGGATGTCGAAATACAGGGCCGAGAGATCGTTCGAGCAGAACTCCAGCACCGGGCGGACGACGTCCTGGAAGCGGTAGTCGCGGTAGGCGGCGCGGACGTCGCGGTCCAGCTCCCACAGGCGGTGGAGAATGAACCGTTCGAGCGGCGGCATTTGGTCGAGCGGCAGGCGTTCAGCCTCGTCGAAATCGGCCAGCGCGCCGAGTAGGTAGCGCACAGTGTTTCGCAGCTTTCGGTAAGCGTCGACCGTGGTCTGGAGGATCTGCTTTCCGATCCGCTGGTCCTCGGCGTAGTCGACCAGGGCGACCCAGAGGCGAAGGATGTCGGCGCCCGATTCCTTGATGACCACGGCGGGGTCGGTCGTGTTCCCCTTCGACTTGGACATCTTCTCTCCGTTCTCATCCTGGGTGAACCCATGGGTGAGGACGGCGTCGTAAGGGGCGCGGCCGCGGGTGCCGGAGCCTTCGAGCAGGTTGGACTGGAACCAGCCGCGGTGCTGGTCCGAGCCTTCGAGATAGAGGTCGGCGGGCCAGTGCGACGGGCGGTCGCCGGTGTAGCCGTGAGCCGGATCGCGCGGCTCGAGGGTGAAAGCGTGGGTGCAGCCGGAGTCGAACCAGACATCGAGGATGTCGGTGATCTTCTCGTAGCGCTGGGCGTCGTGGGCGCCGAGGAAGTCGGCGTCGGGCCGGTCGAACCAGGCGTCGGCGCCGCCCTCGGCGATGGCCTTGAGGATGCGGGCGTCGACCTCCGGGTCGTGCAGGGGCTGGCCGGTTTCCTTGTCGACGAACATGGCCAAGGGCGTGCCCCAGGCGCGCTGGCGGCTGATCAGCCAGTCGGGGCGGCTCTCGACCATGGTGCGGATGCGGTTCTTGCCCGCGGCCGGGTGGAAGGCGGTGGCGTCGATGGCGGCGAGGGCGCGTTCACGCAGGGTGCCGTCGTCCTTCAGCGGCTGGTCCATGCGGATGAACCACTGCGGCGTGTTGCGGAAGATGACCGGGGCCTTGGAACGCCAGCTGTGGGGATAGGAATGCTCCATCCGGCCGCGGGCCAGCAGGTTTCCGGCCTCGATCAGCTTCTCCATCACCGCGCCGTTGGCGGGGCCGAATTTGCCGGTCTTCTTGCCCTCGGTCTCGAGGACCTTCAGGCCGCCGAACAGGGGGACGTGCTCGTAGTAGGCGCCGTCGGGGTCGACGGTGTCGGGCACCTCGTGATGGCCGTGGGCCTTCCAGACCTCGAAGTCGTCAGCGCCGTGGCCGGGGGCGGTGTGGACGAAGCCGGTGCCGGCGTCGTCGGTGACGTGGTCGCCGGCCAGCAGGGGCACCGAGAAGCCGTAGCCGGACGACAGGGCCGCCAGCGGGTGGGCGCATTCCAGTCCGGACGGGTTCAGATCGTCGATGCGGGTCCACGTGGCGATTTTCGCAGCGCGGAAGACCTCCTCGGCCAGCTTGTCGGCGAGGATCAGGCGGTCGCCCGGCTTGGCCCAGGGTTCGAACTCCAGCCCGGTCTCCATGGCCGTGACCTCGTAGAGGCCGTAGGCGATCTCGGGGCCGTAGCTGATGGCGCGGTTGGCCGGGATGGTCCACGGCGTGGTGGTCCAGATCACCACCGACGGATTGGCGTGGCGGAAGGCCAGCAGGTCGTCAGGGTGATCGTCGGTGGCGCCGGTGACGGGGAATTTGACCCAGACGGTCGGGCTGACGTGGTCGTGGTATTCGATCTCGGCGTCGGCCAGGGCGGTGCGTTCTACGGGCGACCACATCACCGGTTTGGAGCCGCGATAGAGCTGGCCGGAGTTCTTGAACTTGTGGAACTCGGCGACGATGGCGGCCTCGGTGGAGAAGTCCATCGTGGCGTAGCGATTGTCCCAGTCGCCCACGATGCCGAGGCGTTTGAACTGGTCGCGCTGCACGTCGATCCAGCCGGCGGCGTATTCGCGGCAGGCCTGGCGGAACTCGGCCTTGGAGACCTCGTCCTTGCGCTTGCCCTGGGCGCGGTAGCGTTCCTCGATCTTCCACTCGATCGGCAGGCCGTGGCAGTCCCAGCCGGGGACGTAATCGACGTCGTAGCCGAGCAGGAAGCGGCTGCGGACCACGAAATCCTTCAGCGTCTTGTTCAGCGCATGGCCGATGTGGATGTCGCCGTTGGCGTAGGGCGGGCCGTCGTGGAGGACGTAGAGGGGCGCGCCCTCGGCCTGACGCTGCGCGCGCAGCTTGCCGTAGAGGTCGCCCCACTGTTCGAGGATCAGCGGTTCCTTCTGGGGCAGGCCGCCGCGCATGGGGAAGGGCGTCTCCGGCAGGAAGACGGTCTCGCGGTAGTCGCGGCCGGTGGGCATGTCGCTGGCGTCAGCCATGAAGTCTCGTTTCGTCGTGTGTGATCGTTCGCGTGGATTTCGAGATCCCGGCGTGCGCGGGGCAAAAGCCCTGCGGCGCTACGCCGGGCGGATAATCGAAATCGGGCGAAGGACGCGGACGGTCATGGTGGGAGCGGTCTAGCAGGCGGTTCATGACGGCGCCAGCCGCAGGGCGGCGCGGGCGGCTACGGCGTCGGCGTCGATCTGGGCCTTGAGGGCGTCGAGGCCGTCGAAGGTCTGTTCGCCGCGCAGGAAGGCGATCAGCCGGGTCTCGACGGTCTGGCCGTAGAGGTCGCCGTCGAAGTCGAAGAGCCAGACCTCGAGCAAGGGCTCGTCGAGCGCGAACATGGGGCGCAGGCCGAGGCTGGCGACGCCGTCGAAGGTCCGGCCGTCGGGGAGGCGGGTGCGGACAGCGTAGACCCCGTAGGCGGGGCGCATGTAGTCGCCGAGGCGGACGTTGGCGGTGGGCACGCCGATGGTGCGGCCGCGCTTGTCGCCGTGGATGACCTCGCCCTCGATGGCGAAGGGGCGGCCGAGGATGGCGGCGGCGCGGAGCATGTCGCCAGCGTGGACGGCCTCGCGGACGGCGGAGGAGGAGAGCTTGAGGCCGTCGGGATCGTCGACGCGGTCGCAGACGGTGACGGTGAAGCCAAGGCTCCCGCCCTGGCGGCGCAGGCCCTCGGGCGAGCCGGTGCGGCCCTTGCCGTAGGTGAAGTCGAAGCCTACGGCGGCGTGGCGAATGCCCAGGCCCGAGGCGAGGACGTCGCGGGCGAAGGCCTCGTCCGACATGGCGGCCATGTCGGCGTCGAAGGGCAGGCGGTAGAGGCGGTCGACGCCGAGGGGCTGAAGGGCGCGGGCCATCTGGGCCGGCGTCATCAGGCGGAAGGGCGCGGCGTCGGGCTGGAACCAGCGGCGCGGGTGCGGGTCGAAGCTGACCACGCCGAGCGGGGCGCCGAGGGAGCGGGCGGCCTCGCGGGCCCCGGCGATGACCGCCTGATGGCCGCGGTGGACGCCGTCGAAGGCGCCGATGGCCACCGCCGCCCCCTTGAGGCTGTCAGGCAGGCCGCGCCAGTCGGTGACGATCTCGACCAAGTCAGCCCTTCGCGGGACGCCGGCGGCGGGGCACGCGGACCACGGCGACGCCGTCCATGATCAGCTTGCCGTCGACGAAGCCCTCGCAGTTCAGCTCGACCCGGGCGCTTTCCTGGTCGACGGAGACGACGCTGATGCGGACCACGACATCGTCGCCGGGGCGGACAGGGAGGTGGAAGCCGAGGGTCTGGGAGATGTAGATGGCGCCGGCCCCGGGCAGGATGGTGCCGACCACGGCCGAGCCGAACGAGGCCGACAGCAGGCCGTGGGCGATGCGGCCGCGGTAGGCGGTCTTGGAGGCGAAGGCGTCGTCGAGGTGGACGGGGTTGAAGTCGTCGGAGGCCTCGGCGAACAGGCGGATGCGCTCATCGGAGACGTGGATGACCTTTTCGGCCGCCATGCCGACGTGGAGCTCCTCGAGGATGTAGCCGCCCGAGGGATGTGTCGTGACCAGTTCCATTCCCGGGGCTTAGCCTGAATTGCCTTTGAAGGGGCCATTTTTTGGAGTCGCGCCGACGCCAGCCAGGGCGCAAAGGGCCGGGCTCACCACGCCAGATCGAGCATGGCGTAGCGGGCCCAGGTGGTTTCCGCCTGCAGCAGGGCGCCGGCGCGCGCCGGATCGAGGCGGCCGTCCGGACCCTTGGCGGCGTCGCCGTGGATGCCCTGGGCGATGAACAGGCAGTCGAGGGCCTGGCGATTGGCCCCGAGCACGTCGGTGACTACGCCGTCGCCGATGCACAGCACCCGGGCGCGGTTGACCGTGCGGCCGAGCAGGTTCGCGCCTTCGTGGATGGCCAGTTCGTAGATCGGGCCGTAGGGCTTGCCGGCCATGGTGACGCGGCCGCCGAGGCTTTCGTAGAGGTCGGCGAGGGAACCGCCGCAGTAGATCAGCCGGTCGCCGCGCTGCACCACGCGGTCGGGGTTGGCGCAGATCAGTTCGAGGTCGCGGGCGGCGCCGGCGGCGAGGCGCTCGCGGTAGTCTTCGGGGGTTTCGGTTTCGTCGTCGACGGGGCCGGTGACGGAGATGAAGGCGGCGTCGGCGGCCCCGTCGGCGCGCGCCAGGTCGAGGCCCTCGTAGAGCGGCCAGTCGCGGTCGGGACCGATGATCCAGGCCGGGCCCGGGGCGCGCTTGGCCAGTTCGGCCCGGGTGGCGTCGCCGGAGGTGACGAAGGCCTTCCAGCTGTCGCGCGGCACGCCGAGGCGGTCGAGCTGGGCCACGACGTCGGAAGAGGGGCGCGGCGAATTGGAGATCAGCACCACGTGTCCGCCCTGTTCGTTGAAGCGGGTCAGGGCGGCGCAGGCCTCGGGCCAGCTTTCGCGGCCGTTGTGGATCACCCCCCAGACGTCGCAGAGCAGGATGTCGTAGTCGGCGGCGATGTCGCCGAGACCGTTCAGGGCGTGGGGGAGGGTCATCGGGGGCTGATAGCGGTTTCGGGGGAGGGGGTGAAGGGAGGGAGAGCAGGGATCAGGCGGCAGGCAGCAGGCAGCAGGCAGCAGGCAGCAGGCGGCAGGCATGGGTCTTCGTCTTCCGGGGCGCGGGCCGCGAAAGGTGGGGAGGGCGCGGGGTCGCCGGGCCTCGCCCGGTGATGGGTTGTGTTACCGTTTCGACGAGACAGACGCCCCGCGCGGCCGTTTTCCACGCACCCTACCGGCTGGCGGCCCGTTGGAGCCTTGCCGGAAACACGCCGGCGGCCTTGCGGACGCCGGCGCGGGAC
>Ga0196976_1000009_pt1 | contig 268167 bp, 246 predicted proteins | sample S3v_513CmetaG_FD_148644 | JGI IMG/M metagenome (GOLD analysis project Ga0196976, IMG submission 148644) | Soil microbial communities from Anza Borrego desert, Southern California, United States - S3+v_5-13C | ecosystem: Environmental > Terrestrial > Soil > Desert | place: USA: California...
CAATGCACCGACCATCAGCACGGTTTCCAACGCCAGTGCGGTGGAAGCGGCCAGCATCGTGCACACGGTCAACCTCAGTAATGCATCCAGCACTGCCACCACCTACAGCATCTCGCTGGTAGACGGCACGGCGACAGGCGGCACCGACTACACGAGCACGCTCACCAATGCCAGCTTCAGCAACGGCGTCACCATCAGTGGCGGCACCATCACGGTACCGGCAGGTGTCACGAGCTTCACGGTCACGGTAGCGACCACGGCCGACACCATTGATGAAGCCAACGAAACCTACACGCTCAACGTAGGTGCGGCAGCCGGCACCGGCACCATCACCGATGACGACAATGCGCCGACAGTCAGCAGCGTGACAGCAGCGACCCAGACCGAAGGCACGTCACTCGTGCACACGGTCACGCTGTCCAACGCCTCATCCAGCAGCACGAGCTTTGCCTACACCCTGGGTGGCGGCACAGCCACCGGCGGCGGCGTGGACTACAGCAACGCCAGCTTCAGCAACGGCGTCACCTTGGTATCCGGCAACCTGATCGTACCGGCAGGCGTCACCAGCTTCACCATCACGGTGCCGACCACGCTGGACACGATTGACGAAGGCGCCTCTGAAAACTACACAGTATCGGTAGGCGGTGTCAGCAACACAGGCACCATCACCGATGACGACAATGCACCGACCATCAGCACGGTTTCCAACGCCAGTGCGGTGGAAGCGGCCAGCATCGTGCACACGGTCAACCTCAGTAATGCATCCAGCACTGCCACCACCTACAGCATCTCGCTGGTAGACGGCACGGCGACAGGCGGCACCGACTACACGAGCACGCTCACCAATGCCAGCTTCAGCAACGGCGTCACCATCAGTGGCGGCACCATCACGGTACCGGCAGGTGTCACGAGCTTCACGGTCACGGTAGCGACCACGGCCGACACCATTGATGAAGCCAACGAAACCTACACGCTCAACGTAGGTGCGGCAGCCGGCACCGGCACCATCACCGATGACGACAATGCGCCGACAGTCAGCAGCGTGACAGCAGCGACCCAGACCGAAGGCACGTCACTCGTGCACACGGTCACGCTGTCCAACGCCTCATCCAGCAGCACGAGCTTTGCCTACACCCTGGGTGGCGGCACAGCCACCGGCGGCGGCGTGGACTACAGCAACGCCAGCTTCAGCAACGGCGTCACCTTGGTATCCGGCAACCTGATCGTACCGGCAGGCGTCACCAGCTTCACCATCACGGTGCCGACCACGCTGGACACGATTGACGAAGGCGCCTCTGAAAACTACACAGTATCGGTAGGCGGTGTCAGCAACACAGGCACCATCACCGATGACGACAATGCACCGACCATCAGCAGCATCACCAGCCCGACCGCTACTGAAGGGGCAGATCTGGTTTACACGGTTACGCTGAGCAATGCCTCATCCACTGATACGGCGCATCCGTTTACCTTTGGCGGTACGGCAACGCTGATAAGCGATTGGGGTGTGGGGGTTGTATTCAGCAATGGAGTTTACGTTTCCGGTTCAGACATCATTGTGCCTGCCGGTGTCACGAGCTTCACCATCACGGTACCCACTGTTGATGACACCCTTGAGGAATCCAGCGAAACACTAATATTGACTGCGACTGCATCTGGCGCTTCCGGCACCGGCACCATCAATGACAATGATGCACGCCCAGTTGTGGATCTGGACGCAAGCGCGGCAGGGCAGGGATATACCGCGACATTCACCGAAAATGGCGCCGCCGTATCAATTGCTGATACGGACATCAGTATCACCGATGCTGATTCTACAACCCTGGCAAGCGCAACCATCACCTTGACCAATGCGCAAGCCGGCGACGTGTTGACAGTAGGGGCATTGCCACCGGGTATTACTGCCAGCATCGTTGGCAATGTCGTTACCCTGAGCGGAGCAGCGAGTGCTGCTGCTTACCAGACAGCGATACGTGCAGTGACATTCTCCAGCAGTGGTGACAACCCTAATACCACGCCACGTTCCATCAGTGTCGTGGTGAATGATGGCGCTTACAACAGCACGCCGGTCACAGCTACCATCAATGTCACTGCTGTGAACGATGCGCCGGTAAACACCCTGCCTGCGAGCTATACGACTAACGAAGATATATCAGTCAAGCTCAGCGGTCTGTCGGTATCTGATGTTGATGCTACTTCCGGCAACATCACAGTCACTCTGGCAGTGACAAGCGGTACTATCACTGCTGCAAGCGCAAGTGGTGTGACTGTGGTAGCCGTACCAGGCAATACCAGCATCACGCTGACCGGCACACTGGCAAATATCAACGCCTACCTGGCTAATGCCACCAACCAGCCGACTTATGTGCCGGTGGGCAATGCCAATGGGGCTGTTACGCTGACCATGACAACCAACGATGGCGGCAACACGGGTAGCGGTGGAGCAAAGACAGATACCGATACCCGCACCATTAATATCACGCCGGTAAACGATGCCCCTGTGGGAAATACAGATAGTTACAGTTCTGCAGAAGGTTCTACTGTCATTCTGGGAAATGTTCTTTCCAATGACACGGATGTTGAGGGAAGCGCTCTAAACGCTGTGCAGTTTGCTACGAACAGCGGTGCCAGCGCTGTTGCAGTGAATGGTACCAACTCCATTACGACCGCATTGGGCGGTACCGTGGTCATGAATGCCAATGGTACGTTTACTTATACTGCACCTGCGCGGATTCACAATGACGCCACACCTGATCAGGATAGCTTTGTTTACAGGGCTTCTGACGGTAGCGCAAGCTCAGGTTGGACTACAGTCAATATCAATCTCACCGATACTTCACCACAAGCATTCAGCGATGTAGACACCTTGGGCTCGAGCACTACCATTACCGGGAATGTCATTACTGGCGCAGGTGGTGACGGTACTGGCACAGATAATGTCGGTGCAGATTCTGTGACAGTAACATCTGTCGTATTTAATGGCACCACTTATGCAGTCGGTGTGGGTGGAGTAAATATCAACACAGGCGCAGGTGTGCTGACAATAAATCAAAATGGTAGCTACACCTATAACGCAAACAACCCGGTGGTATCTGGGAGCTCGACAGGGAACAACACCAGCGGTTGGGGTGCCTTTAATCTCTATGGGCACGACACCACTACCAATACCTCTCCATTTGATGGGGGTAGTGCAAATGGCGCAAACAATGGCATCCAGAATTTCTTGAATAATTTGCCTACACAAGGCGTTAATGTCACCTACAGAACGGAAGGCCTTGGTGTAGAAAGAGGCGATACTGGAAGCACGAGTACAACTGCCGACCGTCAAATAGAGAATAACGACTATTTGATTGTAGATTTAAAAGCTGAAGCAAATTCAGTCTCGTTTACCGCGAATTTGCTTAACGACAATAGATCTGCCAGATGGTTTGCTTTTGATGAGAATGGGGATTTAGTAGGTAGTGGTTATGCAACTAATACGGCTTTCAACAATTCTGCTGTGAATGTAACGGCTAGTGTAGCTAATGGCTCGTTGTCTGGTAGCGCCCAATATCTCGTTTTTGCCTATGGCAATGGTTCTGGCGTTCTGCAAGGGGATACTTTCCGGATTGATGATATTAGTGCCGTACTTGATGTTGATCCGGTTCAATTTACCTACACACTGACTGATAGCGACGGCAGCACATCGTCTGCCACGCTCACCATAAACCCGGGCTCTGGCCCAGTTATTGATCTGGATACTTCTGCCGCGGGTAACGGATATGCCACCGTCGCTAACCAGGGTGGTGCAGCGGTGGCGGTTGCGGATGCGGATATCATCATCACCGATGCGGATTCGACTCATATTACCCAAGCCACGATCACGCTGACCAACGCGCAGGTCGGGGATGTGCTGGCGGCAGGAAGCATGCCTGCGGGTATCACCGCCTCGATATCAGGTAATGTGGTGACACTAAGTGGCTCGGCCACGTTGGCAAGTTATCAGGCCGCAATACAGGCGGTGACATTCAGCACCAGCAGTGGCGATACGACGCCGCGCACCATCAATGTCGTGGTCACGGATGGTACCAACAGCAGTAACACGGCGCAAACCACCATCACGGTAGATTCGTTGAGCAATCCGGTAGCGAATGGTGTGAATCTGACCCTCAATGCTGATATTGTAAATACTGGCGACCAAGGCTTTGCGGTACCTCCGCCCACATCAACCGGTTTGGTGTTGAGCTATTATCAGAGCATAAGTACAGCGAATAACAATGCTGCCTTGCTGGAGGGCGTGATTGATCCGGCCACAGCGACCAGCAGTTCGATCGTTAGTACCGGCTTCGGTACCACCAAGGTTGTTACCTCAACGAATACAGTTCAGACCGATGGGTCGACGATAGAAATTCCCACGGGGGCTTCCTTCTCGGTGACTGGTTTGATTTTCCTCGAGGCTGGGCGAACCTATCAATTCATGGGCTACCATGATGATGCGTTACGTATCGAGCTGGGGGGCAAGACCATGGTGACTACGATGAATGACTCGTATGGTAATTATGGTCCCGGACAGACATTGAGTGGTGCTTCCTTTACTGCGCCAGTCAGCGGTTATTACACGCTGGAAGCGTATGTGAATAACTCATCGAGTATCGGCCAGTTCTCACTCAACATGGTCGTGGATGGCGGTACGCCGCAGACCTTGAGCGCAGACAATTTCAACATGTACAGCAGTGCGGCCGATATCGTTGTCTCCGGCGCTCAGATCTCGGAGTTTGTGGTGAGTGCCGAGAATGCCGGTGGTGGATATTTCCCAGTTGCGGTCAATACGGGTATCGAGAACACCTACATTGAGCTATCCAATATCAATGCCACTCTGGTTGATAACGACGGTTCGGAAGTCTTGCATACCTTGGAAATCAGCGCGATCCCAGCCGGGGCGATTCTAACTGATGGCGTGCATAGTTTTACCGCGACAGCGGGGAATGGCACCACCAGCATCTTGGATTGGGATCTGAACAATATCAAATTGTTACCCCCTGCGGATTTTGTTGGAGAGATTGACCTCACTGTGAGCGCAACCTCGCGCGAGCTATCCAATAGTGATATCAGCGACCCGGCAGTGAAGACGGTGACTGTCACTGTGGTGGATCTGAATGCCACGACGGCGGGCATCGATGCGGATTTGCTGGGCGCTACCGGTGTGCTGCGCGGCACAACTGGCAATGATGCCATCACTGGTACCAACGCCAACGAGGTCTTGCTCGGCGGTGTGGGTAACGACACCTTGAATGGCGGTGGAGGCAACGACACGCTGATTGGCAGCACCGGCAACGACACCATGACCGGCGGGCTCGGCGTCGATGTGTTCAAGTGGTCGCTGGCCGACGCTGGCACTACGGGAGCCCCTGCTGCAGATGTTATTACAGATTTCAATAAGAACGTTGGTGGCGATGTGCTGGATTTGCGCGATTTGCTAGTAGGAGAGAATACGACCGGCGGGGTTGGAAATCTGGCTAACTATCTCCACTTTGAAAAGTCCGGTTCCAATACTATTGTGCACATCAGCAGCGATGGAGCATATTCAGGTGGCTTCAACAGTGCGAACGACGTGCAGACGATCACCCTGCAGGGTGTTGACCTAGTTACCGGGTTCGCCAATGACCAAGCTATCATCCAGAATCTGCTGGACAACAACAAGATTGTTACCGACTAAAGGAAAAGGTGTCTTATGCCGTATGTACTCAAAAACCCGGATGGCACCATCAAGGGTGTGAGCGCAGTGCCGATGGAGCAGGAGGGCTGGGAATTTGTTGAGGCAACTTCCCAGGAGTACATGGGCTTTCTGGAAAATGCATTAGCCATGCAGGACCCCTTTCGGGAAAGCGATATCCAACTGGCACGGGTGCTGGAAGATTTGATATCGCTGTTAATAGAGCGTGATTTGCTGCGGTTTACCGACTTTCCAGATGCGGCTCAGAAGCGCTTGATTGCGCGTCAGAATCTGCGCAAGAAAAACCGCATGTCCGACATTATTGATGAGAATGAAAACCTCATCTGAATAGGACGGACTGTTAAGGGCTGATTCCCCATCTAGCCCTTAACGCCGGGGCCCGTCATGGCATCAATGCCCAGCTCCGGTAGTGACGCAATTTCTCCCTCATTCTGCACGCCTTCGGCAATCGTCATCCAGCCTATGGTATGTGCAATCAGGCACAGGCCTCTTAGGAAAGCCTTGTTGCCAGGATTCTGGTCTATTCCCCTGATCACCGATGCGTCAATCTTGATGTAATCCAGCCCCAGATCATGCAGTTCGCCCAGTCGCGACACATGGGCACCAACGTGTTCGATGCCGATTTTGCAGCCCAGGGGCTTGAGCATGGAAGTGAAGTTGCGGAATTCACGCAGATGCTCGAACACACCCTGTTCCGGCACTTCCAGCCATAAGCGGCTGGCGTGGGTTGTATTTTCCCTCAACAGACGAGACAGGTGCGCGACATATTCCGGGTTGCACATGGCACGGGTCGAAACATTCAGGCCGATGGCGTTTTGCTGTGTACGTAGTGCGTCTATAGCGAGCTCCGCCGCCACATTGTCCACGCGAGTGATGAGGTCGAGCCTGATAGCCCAAGGGACGAATTCACCTGCGGAAAGCCAGGGTTCATCGGGGGCCGCCTGCATTCGGACGGGGCTTTCAAGATGTACCAGTTGGCCGTGTGCGTTGATTACCGGGAAATGCGCGAGCTTGAGCCAGCGGCTGTCCAGCGCTACGACGAGCAGCTTGAGCCATTCGGTTTCATCCTTGTTTTGCTGCTTCTCAATGTCATCCTCATTCAGTACATAAGGCAGATCGGCATCGCCGGTGCTGATTTCAGCCAGCGTGTTTTCCATCAGCTTTTCAAAGTCTTCGATTTTGCTGCCGCTGCTAATCCTGCTCGCGACGGTGGGAAGCTGGAGGTTTTCATGTGGAGCTTCAAGGCTTGATGCAGTGGCCAGTAGGCCCTTAACCTGGCTGGCAAGCGTGAAGCCGTCGCCGGGATGTCCGCTAAATACGGCCAGATCGGTGCCGTTAAGCCGACCGGCCATGAGCGACGTGCTGTTGCCGCATAGCCCTGACAATGCTTCGCCCAGGCGCTTGAGCAGGGCGTCGGTTTCCTTGCGGCCGAGTGTGCGGTCGATTTGCGCGAGCTCGGCAATTCTGGAGACCACCATCAGGCTGCCGTTATAGTTCTCTTCATTGGCGATATAGGCGGCCGTGCGATTGATGAAGTAATCGTGATTCATCAGGCCGGTCACATGGTCGTAATTGGCTTCGAGCCGCAATTGTTCGAGACGTTGCGATTCCTCGCTCAGCATATGCTTGATTCTTGTGGCCAGGCGGTTCATTGCGGCCACCAGTGTCTTGAATTCTAGTGTTTGCGGCTCATCAATGGTGATGAAGCGTCGGTCACCGATGGCCTCGGCCTGGTTCACGATGTCATTCAGTGGCTTCAGAATGCGGCGCAGTGCGATGGTACCCAGGATGCCGCTCGCAGCGATCATGAGCAGGCTCCACAGCAGCATGAGCAGGGTGGCATTCCATAATTCACGATAGGCAAATCCAGCGTGGCTTTCCAGTTGCAGCGTCCCATATTGCAGCCAGCCATTCTGCACTTGCGCGATACCCGGCTGCACATCCAGCGGCACCAGTTGCTTGAACCACTGTGGAACCTTGCCCACGGGCTCCTGCGCGCTACGCTTGCTGATGATTTCACCAGAAGGCGCTGTGAGTGCGATGTGCTGATAGTGACCGGTATCGAATTGCGCCGAAAGGATCAGCTCGATCTTGACCGGATCCTTTTCCATCTGCGAAAGAGAAAGTGCGAGTGAGGTCGCATTATCAATATTCTTCATCTGCAACTGCTGCTGCAGATAATCCCTGGCGGTAATCGTGCTCGCAATAAAGCTGCCGCCAAATGCCAGGGCCATCAGAATAATGATGGCGATCCATAGTTGTTTAATCAGGGACATATGCATTCCTTACTCATATTAATCTATTCCATCCGAACGAACACGTGCCAGCAGGTCTCGCCAGCGCGACAGGTGAGCAGTGGGATTTCCCTTGGAGGCGGTGGCATTCCCGACCCAAAGACCCTCACTGTTAAAACTGAAAACAGGTGTGAGATCCGGCCGGCGTGAGGCCGGGCGAATATCCGAGATCAGGTTATCCAGAACCAGCGGCTCTGCATTGGGCGCTGCGTAGTAAGTCAACACCATGTGCGCCTGGGAAATCTTGCTGTGCGGGCCGCCAATTTGAGCTTTGACGTAGGTCAGCTTCAGCTTTTCGTCCGGGATTCCCAGTTGCCGCAGGAAAATATATTTGGCGATGGTGTAATCCTCGCAATCGCCGCTTTCCTTGCCTAATGATTCAAGAGGCGTAGCCCAGTAATCGCTTTGGCCCCATATGTTGGTATCGGAATCGAAATTCCTGATCCTGCTGTTGAAGAAGGTGTTGATATCACTGATCTTGTCAGTTTCTGATGCTGATGCGAGTTTCTGCAAAAGTGTCTGCAATTCGACAATGCTACTTTGCGCACGCTGTCCATAACGTTGGGCAGCCAGTGTGGAAAGTCTGGTGAAATCTGCGCTAACGGCAAATGTGTGCAGTACAAGCAAACCAAGCAGCATGCCCGTGAGAACCGCGGTTTTACAGGCGTGACTGGCAATTCGCGAGTGGTTTGACAGCTTAAGAATCACTGCACCTTAAATGGAAACTGTTGCGTTTGGCACAGGACTTGCTCCCCTGTTAGTTGACAATTGAATGTATTTGTTTTGTTGAAAAACAGAAATAGTGTATAAATATAATGAATTACTGTAATTACATCATAAGTTACTGTAGAAAAACATTTAAGAAGCTAGGACATTGGGCCAAATAAAAAAATCCTTAAGACGAGTTTATCAGAGTGGGGTAGGGGCTGCGGCGTTGTGTTTGGCCGTTGCCGCGCACGCTGATGCGCCGCCAACACTGCAGGAAGTTGTCGCCAAAGCAGTGACTTCCAATCCGGAAGTCCAGGCGCAATACCACACATTCCGTGCTGCAGAATACGAGCGGGACATTGCCCGCGGCGAGCTGTTGCCACGTGCTGACCTGAATACGACCTACCGCCGCCAGGAGGACATGGGTCCCAACGTCGGCAATACCAATATTCCCGAACGGCAGACCCAGCTGGTGCTCAGTCAGTTGCTGTTTGACGGATTTGCTACGAGAAATGAGGTCAGTCGCCTGAGCCATGCCGCTCGCGTCAGGTATTACGAGTTGCTCTCTACCATGCAGAATATCGCGCTGGAGGTAGTCAGGTCGTATATCGATATCCAGCGATTCCGCCAACTCACTGCATTTGCACAAGACAATTACATCGTCCACAAGCAGCTGTTCGATCGTATCCAGGAGCGCGTAGAGGCGGGTGTTGGCCGCCGTGTGGACCTAGAGCAGGCCAGCGGCCGTCTGGCCTTGGCAGAAGCAAATCTGCTCACAGAGTTGACCAATCTGCACGATGTGGAAGCGCGCTATCAGCGCCTTGTTGGCGATCTGCCGCCAGAGTCTTTACTGGACATCGATTTTTACAAGAGCGGCGTCGCGCCTACTGCAACTGAAGCCTTGCAGCTTGCCTATCAGCAGAATCCGGCCTTGCTCTCAACCATTGAAAACATCATCGCTGCGCAACAGGAAGTGGCCAGCAAGCGAGGCGTATATAGCCCCCGTCTTGATTTGCAAGCGAGGAAAAATCTTGATGTCAGCTCTGACGGTTCCAACAGCACCTCAGCCGCAGATGTGCTGGAGCTCACCCTTAGATTCAATCTGTTCAATGGTGGCGCTGACCGCGCGGCAGTCAACCAGACGCTGGAAAGACTCAATGTAGGCGAAGCGCAGCGCGACCGCGCTTGTGTCGAAACCCGGCAGGAGCTAGTGATCGCCTATAACGACATTCAGCGCTTGAAAGAACAACTGATCTATCGTGACCAGCACCAGCTTGCGATCGAAAAGGCGCGTGAGGCGTACCGCAGGCAGTTCGATATCGGCCAGCGCACGCTGCTGGACTTGCTCGACACCGAGAACGAATTTTTCCAGGCAAGACGCACCTATGCCGTCACGGAAAAGGATTTATACATCGCCTTTGCCCGCACCTATGCCACCCAGGGCGAACTGCTATCAAGGCTGGGCGTGTCGCGTACGGATTTGCCTGAATTCACTCGTACCGACTACATGGATAATGAAACGATCTGTCAGGCCGTGGCGCCTGCCATGATCAAGATAGATAAGGCCGCTCTGGTGGCTGATGCCAAGCCGATCAGCGATACGCTGGTTTCCCTGGTCAACAAGCCTATCGTGCAGCCACAGGTATTGCCTAACGACAAGGAAGTCGTGACTGCACGCATCCAGCAGTGGGTCAGTGCGTGGGAGCAGAAGAATTTTGATGTGTACGCAGGGTTCTACGGTAAGAATTTCGAACCGGCAGGCTTTCCCAGCAAGGACGCCTGGCTCAAGAGCCGCAAACAGCGGCTTGCCAAGGCCGGGCCACTACGTATCACGTTGCAGGATATCAATATCACTGTCGATGGGAACAGGGCTGTTGCCGAGTTCATGCAGATTTATTCCTCGCCTACTTACAGCGACAAGGTCATGAAGCAACTGGTGCTGGAGCTAGAGCAAGAAAACAAACAGTGGGTCATCGTCAAGGAAACTGTGAAGTAATCATCAGCTGGTAGAAATCCCGATGTGCTGGTCGGGGTTTCTACTTATTCCTGTCTCGCCATTCGTTATTGGCTCAGAACAAAAATCCGTGGCAAGCGTGTAAAATAGCGGCCTTCGCCCGGGTGGTGAAATTGGTAGACACAAGGGACTTAAAATCCCTCGACTGGAAACGGTCGTGCCGGTTCGACCCCGGCCCCGGGCACCAAATTTTCAAGTCGCTATTTGGCAGTAGTGGTATCCACGCCAACCCCATGCTTGTGAACCATCTCCGCACCCAGCCAGCCTGAAATCCCAAGCAATCCGACCGCGATCAGCGAAAGTACCAATGGCGTATGGGTGGAAGTGCCTTCTACCCTGAGCCAGATATTGACGGCATACAGCGTGACAGCCACCAGGTTCAGCGCCATGTGCGTCATGCCAATCTTTTTGATTTTCGAATCCGTGATGGACATGAGATCAATTGTGCCCGGCACAGCGGCGATCAGAGCCCCTATGAAACCGCCGACCATGGTGAAGAATGCCACCACCAGCCACACGTCAGGTTGTTCTGCCACCAGTGCAATGATGTCGCAGATCAGGGAAAATATGAGCAGCCCAACCGGAATGGTAATCAGCATGGGATGGATGGGATGGCTTGCGATACTCGCTGGCGTGCGCATAAGGACCTCACTTGTGTTGAGCGTGCATTTAGTCTAAAAATGAACGAGGCATAGGTCTGTGCGTTTATTCACCTTATCAGTACATGGATTTCACGGAATGAATATGAAAAAAACATCAGGTGTTCTGCTAGCGGCAGGTTGTGTTTTATCCGGCTGCAGCAGTGTCGAGGTATGGCCGTTTGGCGAAGACTCGGTAGAGCGCTCAACTGCCCCGGCCAATTCAATCGAATATCAATGTGCGGAAGGCAAGAAGTTCTACATCCGCAATATGGACAAGGGCAGCGCTGTCTGGCTGATCCTCAGCGACAGGGAAGTCGCTATGCCCAAAGTAGAGGGTGCGGCCGAGAAATACAGTAATGGCGTCTCCACGCTGACGATCCAGGATGGCGTAGCAAGGCTGGAGGAAACGGCGACCAGCATCTATGAGGATTGCAAGGTCCCGGTGCCGGAGAAGAAGAAGGACTGATTATTCGTCGGCTACGCCCTGTTGAACAGTCTATCGGCAGAGTGTATGCCGTTACGCAATCCCGACTGTCAATCTTAGTGCTGTCCATCGAGCGTTCCGCGGCCAGCGAACAGAAGAATTTCACCTGCGACCGTATGATTTCGGCCATGGTCTTAATACCCTGAGACCGTAGCCCGGAATAACAAGCGCGTACCGCATTCGTAATAAGGGAGGAGATCCATGCTCACGTTTACCATCACTCTTGATTCCCTGGCCTTTTATATCGCTGTATTCGATGTCGTTGTGCTGCTCAGCTACGTGCTGTGGATATTCAAGCGCAACCGCAAACGCGATAAGGCCATCAAGATCGTTTCTGACTTTATCGTGCAGTATTTCAGCAACAGCGGCACGCATGTGCAGGTCACGATCGTGCCTTCACAGAACAAGCATTTCATTGCCATGGTGGAATCCGAGCCGCTCAAGCGTTTTCGTTATTCCAACATCATAGAGAGCAACCTCATCAACCATATCCTCAAGCTGACGGGTTACGTGGTGGAGAAAATCTACTGGCGATTCCCGGTCATGCTGTCCAAGGATACTGTGTTATCCATGGATTCGGACGAGCAGCGCGACCGCGACCTGTATTTCCAGGATGCCCCAGCCGCGCAAGCCAATTTCGAGTACAAGGTATCGGAAGTGACCTGGGACCAGTTCGAAGAAGAACAGAGTCAGGTGGAGCAGAACAAATCGGAGAAGTGATTATTTGCCGGCCAGCTGCTTCAGGTCGTCTATGATTTCCTGCGAGTGGCGCGACGTGTCAACGCTCAGGTAGACCTTGGCAATCTTGCCCTGCGGATCAATCAGGAAGGTATAGCGTTTGGCTTTGCGGATGACACCCAGGTTCATCAGCGCGCCATACTGATCCGCGACCTTGCCATCCTTGTCCGACAATAGCGGAAAGGGCAGGCTGTACTTGCGGGCAAATTCGGCATGTGATGCCGTGTCATCCACACTTACGCCAACCACCTTGGCGCCCAGCTTCTCAAGCTGAAACAGATCGTCACGAAAGCTACAGGCCTGCTTGGTACAGCCCGGGGTGTCATCCTTGGGGTAGAAATACAGTACCAGCCAGCTACCGGCGTAGTCAGCGAGCGAATGTTCTTTGGACTGCGCATCTGGCAGTTTGAAATCAGGTGCAGGCGAACCGACTTTGGGTACATCCGCCGCTACACTCAGCGCCTGATATGCAACAAAACACAGCGCACCCAACACCAGCACCACAAGAATTTTGATCATGACATCCACCGCTATTGCAAAGCCAAATCATAGCAGTTCGGGACAAGGGCTTAGTAGCGCTCGCCGGAATATGAGAAAATAACGCCCGGCGCCCTCGTAGCTCAGTGGATAGAGCATCCCCCTCCTAAGGGGAGGGTCACACGTTCGATTCGTGTCGGGGGCACCATCTCCAAGTCTCAGGCAATTCCTATGGTTGCTGTTTTCAAGATCAGAATCACTATATTCTGTCGCCTCTGAGGCAGAATGTTGTCTTCTGCGATTTTCAAATCTCCAAAGACATGAGCAAACCAGTCCTAAAAATCAGGCTCGCACATGGCGAAATAACTGCAATGGGGCCTGGTAAGGCCGACCTGTTGGAAAAAATCCACCAAACAGGGTCCATTTCTGCATCTGCCAGATTGATGGGAATGTCGTACCGGCGTGCCTGGGAACTTGTGGATGTCATGAATCGTTGCTTCGACCAGCCCGTAGTGAAGACTTCGCCGGGAGGTATGCATGGGGGCGGAGCGCAGGTTACTGAATTCGGTTTGCAGGTTCTCGGCAGTTACAGACAGTTTGTCGCCAGGGTTGAGGAGCTTGCCGAGCAAGAGCTTGTCGAAGTCTCTTCCCATCTCAAACCGCTGAAATAGTCCGAACAAAAACTCCTTCACTTTTTGTTGACGGTAGCGTTATTCCCCGGTGAAAATAGCGTAGCGCTATCCCCTATTGGGAATAGGGAGACTAATCTAATCATGGGGGAATAATGCGTCGTACTTCATTGATCGTCAAGGCGGTTATTGCCGTTATGGCATATTCAGCCTCATCCAGCGTGGTGGCTAATTCAGATACAGAAACCAGACTTAGGCAGCTTGAGCAACTGGTGCAGCAGATGCAGCAGCAACGTATCGAGCAGGACAGGCAGATCGATATGCTCACCAAAGAACTGGTGGCGGTCGAGAACAGCATGATCCAATCGAAAACAGCAAAGCTTGAGGAGCGTGGCAACAGCAACGGCAAGCCTGTACTTGCCGCGTTCAAGGATGGGCTGGTTTTCGAAGACGGCAGCGGCGACTGGAAGCTGCAGATCAATGGTCGTGTACAGCTGGACTATCGTGATTTCGAACCTTCGGAATGGAATGATGACACGTTCTCGGTGCGTCGTGCGAGATTCGGCGGCACGTTCAGCTTCCTCAGGGATTTTGCAGTGCGTGTAGAGGGCGAATATGCCAATGCTTCGGGCAGTTCAACCACAGCCCTGACCTATGGCTACCTGGACTTCAATCGCTGGAAAGGCGCACGCATCCGTGCGGGCCAGTTCAAGCCCTTTTTTGGCCTGGAGCGCGCTTACAGCACCAATTTCATTGATTTCACCGAGCTGTCCCTCGCCACCAACAATGGCAGCATTTTCAGCTCGACCTACGATCGCGGTGTTATGGTTCATGGCGATCCACTCGCCTGGCTCAACTACAACGCCTATATTATCAATGGCACCGGCCAGAACGTGGACGATGCTGACGACAGCAAGGACGTCGGCGGGCGGGTAAACTTCAATGCCGCAGGACTGATGGGAATCAAGCATGCTGTCATCCACGCGGGTGCCTCATACAGTAAGGGCGACATTGGCCGAAGCGCGATCTCCCAGCGAACCGAAGCCAATGGCACGACCTTTTTCACTGTGGGCGGAATCGACTCCAGCGACGACCGTCAACGCTGGGGTGTCGAAACAGCGCTTGCCTTTGGGTCGCTCAAGTTCCAGTCGGAGTACATTGAGGCCAATTTCGAGGGAGCGAGGGGAAACACAGCTTATGACAGCGATATTCACGCCTGGTACGCCGATCTTAATTGGCTGGTGACAGGCGAAATGTGGGCCGATGCCTACAAGAGCGGAGTATTCGGCCGCATCAAGCCAAAGCGGAATTTCGATGCAGAGGGTGGTTGGGGCGCGCTGGAGATCGGGCTGCGCTATAGCAACTTCGATGCATCCGACTTTCAAAGACTGCTCACGGCAGCCGCAGCGCCCGGCGTAAGCAATCCTGCCAGCGAGGCCAGCGCCTGGACACTGGGAGCCAAATGGATTCTCAATTCCAATGCCCGCATCATGCTGAATTATGTTCAGACCGAGTTCGACAATTTCAGCACAGCCGGGACAAATGCTCTTGTCGCTAATGGCAAGGCGGAAGATGAAGAGCGGGCGTTGATTTTGCGTACGCAATACGATTTTTGAGATGAGAGAAGAATATGAGTTTTCATAAGATTATCCATGTATTGATCGGCTTGTGTTTCCTGCTTGGCACGTCGCTGGCGAATGCGGAAAATAAGGTGACGGTGTTTGCCGCGGCCAGCCTGACCAACGCGATCAGCGAAATCGCTGCTGGCTACGAGAAAGGCAAGGGTATCAAGGTGGCAGGCTCATTTGCAGGATCGGCCGCGCTGGCAAAACAGATCGAAAACGGTGCGCCGGCAGATGTTTTCATCTCTGCCGACACCCGGTGGATGGATTATCTGCAACAGAGAGGCAGGATTCTGCCGGAGACGCGCAAGGATCTGCTCGGCAACAGGCTGGTGGTCATCGCGCCGACAGGCAGGGGATTCAAGATGAATGCAAATAAGGGGTTCGACTTCAGCCAAGCTTTCGTTGGCCGCTTGTGCACCGGCGATCTGGAGTCGGTGCCGGCAGGCGTCTACGCCAAGCAGTCGCTGGTTGCGCTCGCATGGTGGGATGCCATCAAGCCGAGAATCGTCGGCACGCAGGATGTGCGTGCAGCACTGGCATTTGTCGAGCGCGGAGAGTGTGCCGCGGGTATTGTGTATGAGACAGACGCGAAAGTTTCGGACAAGGTTGAGCTGGTGGCTAGATTGCCGGATGAAACGCACGCGCCGATCGTCTACCCCGTCGCCGCTATTGCGGGATCCAGCCCACAGGCGCGTGCTTTCATGGAATATCTGTCATCCCCACAAGCGGCTGCGATTTTCACCAAACACGGTTTCACTGTGATCGCGAAATAATGGATTCGCTGCTACTCACACCTGCAGAAACTGCAGCGCTACTGCTATCGATCAAGGTAGCGCTATGGTGTGCTGCCATCAGCATCATTCCCGGCGTGTTCATGGGCTGGCTGCTGGCGCGCAAGTCTTTCCCCGGCAAATCGGTCGTGGACAGCCTGGTGCATCTGCCGCTGGTGCTGCCGCCCGTGGTGCCCGGCTACCTGCTGCTGGTGCTGCTGGGCTCGCAAGGCATTGTGGGGAAATGGCTGTATCAGCAATTCGGCATTGAGCTGGCATTCACATGGAAAGGCGCAGTGGCGGCATCTGCCGTGATGGCTTTTCCGCTGATGGTGCGCGCGGTTCGCCTTTCCATCCTGCAGATAGACAAGGCGCTGGAAACCGCGGCCAGAACATTGGGAGCCAGCCCGCTGCATGTATTTTTCAGCATTACCATGCCGCTCGCTGCGCCGGGCATTATCACCGGACTCATCCTTGCCTTCAGCCGCAGCCTGGGCGAATTCGGCGCAACGATCACTTTCGTCGGCAACATCGAGGGCGAAACCCGCACTCTGCCACTAGCCATCTACAGTTACACCCAAGTTCCCGGCGGCGAAGACCAGACAATACGGCTGGTGATCATCTCAATTGTGCTGGCGCTTGCCGCGCTTATTATCAGCAACCGCATGGAGCGTCAGGTAACGCGCAAACTGGGCCTCAGGAAGATCGATGATTGAGTTCGACATCAGGCTTGCTCGCGGGCAATTCACGCTGGATGCCTCACTGAAATCTGAGGTGCGCGTCATCGGTCTTTTCGGTCCTTCCGGCGCCGGGAAGAGTACATTGCTCGACGTGCTATCAGGCAGCATCAAGCCTGCACAGGGCAAGATTGTCATCAATGGACGCTGCCTGCTGGACACGGACAGCGGCATCGATGTGCCCATCCATCAGCGCCGCATCGGTGTGGTGTATCAGGATGGCCGGCTGTTCCCGCATTTGAGCGTCAGAGACAATCTGATCTATGGCATGCGCTTGCTGCCGGAGAAAGCTAGACGCTACAGCCTGGAGCGTATCACTGAGCTTCTCGAAATAGGGTCGCTGCTGGAACAACGGTCCTCTCAGCTTTCGGGAGGCGAGCGCCAGCGTGTGGCGCTGGGGCGTGCCTTGCTGGCTTCACCAGATTGCTTGCTGCTCGATGAGCCGATGGCGTCGCTTGATGTGCGGCTCAAGTCGCAGATATTGCCTTTTTTGCGGCGGGTGAAGGAAGAGACCCAGATACCCATGATCTACGTCAGCCATGCCATGCCGGAGATCCTCGACCTGACCCAGCAGCTGGCCGTAATGCAGGACGGCCGCATTCTGAGTTACGGCGATTATCACGAAGTGCTGACATCCCAGGCAGTCCTGCCGCTAGCGCAATCGCTGGGGATCGAGAATGTGCTGGTGGTGACGCTTGCGGAAAACCACCCCGACCTGGGTCACAGCGTAGCCGCTTTTGCGGAGCACTACCTGACGCTGCCCTTAAGCCATCATGCACCTGGCACTCGCGTGCCTATCGTCGTGCCGGCAGCCCATATCGCATTGGCGAAATCTCTCATCAGCGGCATCAGCATCCAGAATCAGCTGCGCGGCAAGGTGAGAGAGATAAAGCTCGTGGGCCATCGTGCAGTAGTCAGCATCGATATATCCACGCCGCTGCTTGTCGAGGTCTCGGAGAAATCCGTTCGCGAGATGGGAATTGAAACAGGGCAGGCGATTTATTGCCTGATCAAGACGCAGTCGATCCGCTACCTGGCCGGGGTCTAGCCAGAATCGTTGGCGAGACAGGCGTTAAGCCAGGCGTCTGCCGGCGCTGCGGCCACCGCAGGTCTGGCGACGAGGATCACCTGCAGCACAGCGGTATGCAGGTATTGGCAACCGGAGAGGTCAATTTTCCCCTGAGGCGTTTTCTTCAGCCATGCATGCAGCGGCTCAGCCTCATGCAGTGTGCACTTGCCTTCAAATACCGCCACCTCGTCAGTGTATTTGATGGCCATGCACCAGCTCCTCCAGGTTAAGCACCAGCAGCACTGAACCATCGGCGAGTAGTGCGCTGCCGCTGAAATTGCTCACGGTCTTCAGGATGCCGCTCAGGGGTTTGATCACCACTTCAACAGGGTTGGAAAAATCGTCCACCGCAAGCCCCACCAGGCCATGATGCAGACGCACAATCATGACAGCCATATCGTCCTGTTCGGCGGCGGGAATATCCAGCAACGCATGCAGCCGCAGCAGGGGCAGAATGCTATCACGGTAAACGAAGGTTTCGGTCTTCTTGATCTTGCGAATGCTTTTGCGCGGAATCCGCAGCGATTGCTGCACCTGTTGCATGGGAATGCCGAAAAGCTGTTCGGCCACGCGCACCGTCATCATTTGTGCCGCAGCGATAAAGAGCGGCAAGGCCAGGGTGAATCTGGTGCCGACGCCGACTTCGCTATGGATGGTGATTCTGCCGCCGGCATTCTCCACCGTGGATTTGACCACATCCATGCCGACGCCGCGTCCTGAAAGGCTGGTCACTTTTTCCGCCATCGAGAAACCAGAGTGGAAGATAAGCTGCAACGCGTCAGTGTCGCTCATGCGCTCGGCTTCCTCCGTCGAAACGATGCCATTGGCGAGGGCCTTGTTCTTGACCTTCTGCACAGGTATGCCGCGCCCGTCGTCCTCGACTTCGATGATGAGCTGATTGTTGTGATGATAGGCCTTGATGTGGATGGCGCCGGTGGGGTGCTTGCCCGCGGCCGTGCGCTCATCGGATGGCTCTATACCGTGAGCCATACTGTTTCGCAGCATGTGCAGCAGCGGCTCGCTGAGGGTGTCGATCACATGGCGGTCTGCCTCGGTTTCGCCGCCTTCTATCGTCAGCCGGGCCTTGCGATCGAGTTCCTTGCTCAGATCGCGCACCAGCCTGGGCAGGCGCTTGAAAATGCTGGATAGCGAGGTCATCCTGAAACCGACCGCGATATCCTGCATCTCCTGTGTAATGTGCTCGATCAACGCAGCACGGTCCTTAAGCTCCAGCGATAATTCGCGCGAGACTTTCTCCGCATGCTCCGCAAGGTATTGCAGATTGTTTCTGGCTGCGGCCATCTCACCGATCAGGTTGAGCAGCTGATCAATACGGCTCTGCTCGACCTGCAGGAATTTCTTGCCGCTAGTCTCGGCCCGTTTCCCGGTTTGCTCGCCGGCTTGACCGGCTTGCGGATCTTCCAGCAACGAAGAGACAAATTGCCGCAAGGTCGCCAGATCGTTTTCATGGCTGATGTTGTCCTGCATGACGGCGAACTGCTCGCGCGCTGCATCCAGTTTCATGTAAGCCAGGGCATTGGCGATGTTCTGCAGGGCAGCATTAAGCCGCGACTGATTGCCGGCCAGCAGATTAGGCAGCTCAAGTATTTTCAGCTGAGCGGACATAATTTGCCGGAACGTGGTCGCGTCTAGCACTTCCGGGGATTGTTCTGGAATTTCAGTGGCGAGTTCCTTGACGGCGATCTGGTCCTTGTATTCCCGGCAGTACGCTGCCACCTCAGCCAGAGGAAAGGTCGACAAGGCCATGAACTTCAGATGGCAGGTGTAAATTTCGAAATCCTGCAACGCAGGCGGTGCGGCGCGGAATTCCACCTGCAGTGCACACAATCCCGGCAGATCCCGCATGATCTGCAGCGGGTCGTCGCCACTGTAGAAACAGCCTTCATCAGGGGTATACAGCACTGCGATCAATGGTTGGTCCTGCTTAGCAATATCGAGCCAGGCATGCGCCGGCACTTCGGATGCCCATGCAAAATCGGCTGCTGCGGCCGGGCCGGATTTCATGTCGTGAATGGAAAATTCACGCAGGCGTGCACGCAATTCGTCGCTGACGGTCGCTGCGTCTGCAGGCAGCCTGCCATCCCGTTCGATGGCGGCGACCCAGGCTGAGATATGGTCAATCACGGAGAAAATGACATCGGCTAGCGGACTGCTCATCTCCTGCTGACCCTTGCGGATGGTGTCGAGAATGTCTTCCGCGATGTGGGTTACGTTGACGATGGCCTGCAGGTCGAAGAGGGCGGCATTGCCTTTGAGGGTATGCAGGGCGCGGAACAGGCGATCCACGGCATCGGGATCATTGCGGTTCTTTTCAAGCTCAAGCAGGGCGTCGCTGGCCTCGGAGAGGCTTTCTCCGGATTCGAGTACGAACTGGTCGATCAGGCTGCTGGCCAATCACGCACCCATGAGCATGTTGATGTTTCCGACCAGCTTTGGCGCCGCGACAGGTTTTACCATGAACAGACTGGCGCCGGCCGCATAAGCACGCTGCTCGTTTTCCGCGCTGCTTTCAGTGCTGATGACGATGGCCGGTGCGGTGGAAATATCGCGTATGCGTTCCAGGAAAGTCAGCCCATCCATCATGGGCATGTTGATATCCACCAGAAACAGGTCGAAATCCTGCTGCATGGCTTTCTCGATACCCTCGCTGCCATTGGCGGCCTCGAAAATTTCGTAGCCTTCAGGTTCAAGAATCTGCTTGTAATACATACGCACCAGATGGGAATCGTCAACGACCAGGATGGATTTATTCATGTTGTTTGGGCTTCTGGTAAATGATGCCGTCGGGGAATTTACGCGATGTGAACAAGGGCGAAATCCGGCTCATGGATTCAGAATGTCCCAGGCAGACAAAACCTCCGGGGACAAGGGCTTCGTAAAGGGTTTCAGCTGCTTCGCGTCTCGACATGTCATCAAAATATATCAGCAGGTTACGGCAGAAAATTATATCGAAATTACGATAACTCCGGGTTTGTGCTGCATCGGTAAGGTTGACGCGCGTGAAGCTGACCGATTCCCGCAAGGTGGTAATGATCTGGTAATTGCCGCTGCTGACCTCGGTGAAGTACTTTTGTACCGTGGCTGGCGGCAGGTATTGCAATGCGCGTTTTTGGTAGATGCCTTGCTGCGCCAGTTTGAGTACCTCGGTATCGATATCCGAGGCATACAGCTCGATATCGTAATCGTCCACCTTGTCCCAATGCTCCAGCAGGAAAATGCACAGGGAATAGGGCTCTTCGCCCGAAGAGGAGGGAATGGACCAGATGCGGATGGTATCGCCCGGCTGCTTTTGGCGGATGACTTCGGGCAGGATGGAATCGACCAGGCATTTGAACTGGTATTCCTCACGGAAGAAATAGGTTTCGTTGGTGGTCATGATGTTGACCAGCGCCTGCAATTCCCCTTCCGTGTTCATGCGCAGCAGTGAAAAATAGTCGTTGAATGTTTCGCAGCCGGTAGCGCTCATGCGCTCCATGAGCCGCTTGTCGACGAAGTAGCGTTTCTTCTCGTCGAAATGGATGCCGGTTCGCGCATAAAAAAAATCCCGGAATTTCCGGAACCCTTGTAACGTGATCACGCTGTCAGCGGGAACGGGGTCTTTCATCCTGATATCCGCTGGATCGCAAATTTGACGGCGAATTGCCCGTACTCGTTATCAAACCGTTGAAGCGAGGATTCGATGACCGGAATCATGTCGGGTGTGCCGCATTCTGCCAGCGCATCCAGGGCGGCACCCCAGACGTTGATGTGGGTTTCTGTCTCAATGATTCGCAGTAGGCTGGTACATACGCAGGCATGCTGGATGGCCGCCAGGATGTAGATGCCGTATATGCGGATGTCTGGATTTTCATCATTCAAAAGTGTTTTCACATGCGGCAGGGATACTGCCTGCATTTGTTGCAAGGCGCTGATGACGTCATTGCGCAGCGATGCGTTGCCGATGCTCAGCAAGGGCAGCAGGCTTTCCGCGGCTTCGGAGGTATTGATCCTGATCAGCGAGGTTAGAATCGCCGTACGTACGGCAATGCTGTCTTCCTGCGGCAACCTGTCAGCCAACGCATAAGCGGTCTCTGGATGGGCAGCCAGGTCGTGCGCTGCCTGCTGTCGCAGCCCTGCGTTTTCGGCACCCAGATTCCGGATCAGTTCAGGCAATGCCAGTGGCTCCTGATCGGGTGCCAGGGAAGCAGGCGGTGCCTTTTTCACGAATGCCATACTATTCTCCTGCGGGACGCATGAGCCATGCCGTAAGCTGCGAGGCGATTTCACCTGCAGGCAACACCACCTCAGCGCCATCCAGTTCGATCAATTCGCGAGGCATGCCGTTGACGATAGCCGACTGTTCCGACTCAGCAATAGTATGCCCGCCTTCCTGACGCAATTTCGCCATACTGGTCGCGCCATCATTGCCCATGCCGGTCAGAAGCACGCCAATGATGTGCTGCGGCTGCAGGATTGTCTGTGCGCTTTCCACAAGAGCATCGACGCTGGGATGCCACACATATTCGGGAAGCATGGGTATAGAGGTCACCATGATATCCTGCCCATTTTTGCGCAGCACGATGTCGGCATCGCCGCGCCCGATATAGATATTGCCCGTTTCCAGTTTCACGGGACGGCTGATCTCCAGCACCTGCAATGCACATATCTTGTCCATGCGTTTTGCTAGTGCATGGGTGAAATTTGCCGGCATGTGCTGGGCTACCACGATCGGCCAGGGGAAAGAGGCTGGCAGCTGCGGCAGGATCTCCTCCAGCGTTTTCGGTCCGCCGGTCGAAACCCCGATGAGTACCACACCATCACCATCCAACTGCTGAGAGGAGAAGGCAGCGTTAAGGCTGCGCTTCCTGGCTGTGGGCTGAACGCTTCTTTCCCTGAGCCGGCGTGCGAGGCCACGGCTGCGTCTTACCTTGGCTTTGGCCGCGATGCGGATTTTCGCAATCAAATCATCGGCAATGCTGCCGAAGTTCAGGGAAGTCACTCCGCTGGGCTTGGACATATAATCCACCGCGCCAAGCGACAGCGCTTCCAGCGTCTCTGCAGCACCCTCCGCTGTCATGGAAGAAAACATGACGACCGGCGTTGGCCGCTCAACCATGATGCGTTCCAGACACAGCAGGCCATTGGTGCCCGGCATGTTGATGTCGAGAGAAATTACGTCAGGAGCGAATTCGGGCAGGGCCGCTAGGGCTTCATCGCCATTTCGCGCAGTTTTCACCTCGAAACCTTCCTCGGCCGAGAAGATGCTTAGCATCAGTTTTCGCATCAGCGCCGAGTCATCGACGACCAGCAGCCGGATGGCGGTTCCCCGCGGTTTAGCTGCTTTCAAGATTATTTCAACTTTTCTCTGGTGGCTGCAGTCAGGGCCTGGAGTTCAACGCTGTTGAGCAATTGTCGGGTATCCAGCATGAGGATCATGCGGGTGGGAGAGGGGTGCACCACTTTCTGCACCATATGCAACTGCGACTGGAAAAGCTCGGGTGGGCTTTCCAGCATCTGCCTGGGCACGCGCAGGATTTCCGTGATGCTGTCGACGAGGAATCCGGTTTTGATGCCATCCAGGTCCAGCATCACGACGCGCTGCCTGGCGGTGTCGGCAATTTCCGGCAGACCCATGCGGCGGCGCTGATTCACCACTGGCGTGACGGTGCCGCGGTAATTGAAAATGCCTGCGATGAATGCCGGCGCCTTTGGCAAGGGGACGATTTCAGGCAGGTTCAATATTTCCTGTACGGCGTCGGTGGGCAGTGCAAACTCTTCATCCAGCAAACGGAAGATGACGAGCTGGATCTCATCCTGCGCGGCAGCGTCTTCATCGGCGGCATCTTCGTTGTCATCCTCATGCACGCTTTCAATCAGGTCCTGAATCTGGCGTGCACCAAATAGTGCCTCACCCGACAGGACCGAAATCAGCCGCTCCTGCTCAGGCAGGCGACAGATAGCCTTGATTTCTTCGTCGGCACTCTCATGACCGAAGAACTTCGGTACCGCTTCCAGGTTTTCGATGGAGACTTGCAGCACTTCGCTGACGGCATCAACGATCATCCCGACCTGGCGCTGGTGCTTATCAATCTCGATGGCAATCACAATAATGCGGCTGTCGGCTGTGATTTCCGCAGGCGGAAACGAGAGCAGGGCGCGCAGGTGGAATACGGGGAGTAGTTGTGCATGCAGCTCGATGACGCCAGCCACAGTGGCATCGGCGTTGGGAATCTGCAGCATGTATTCGGGCAGGAAGACGATTTCCTCCACGCGCTCCACCGGGAATGCATATTCCTGCTCGGCGGTGCTGAAGGTCACCAAGCGCGTCTGCTGCGTACTTTCCTTGTCGGTTTGCTCGCTGCTGAGTAGCTGGTCATGCATGGTCTGGCGAGCCTGGTTTGCAACAAACTCTTTTTGCAGGATGGCGTTGAAATCAATCAGCATTGAGGTCTGTTTGCCCTGGCGCAGGATGCCTGCCAGGTAGTTCTGGTCTATCTTTGCAACAGCAGTCTTTGCATCACCCTTCCCGGTCTCAGGCTGAGGAGCTGCCCCGGAAAAAATGCCGTCGACGCGGTCAGCGACAAAACCGACCGGATGGTCTCCGCCCAGCACGATGACGCGCGAGGCGGCATCAGACTCTGCATTTTGCGGGGCATTGAACAGATGATGCAGATTAATGATGGGTAATACGATGCCGCGCAGATTTGCCAGGCCGCGCAGCGAAGGGGGACTCAGAGGTACGAAGGCAATCGGCGGCACCCGCAGGATCTCCTGCAAATCATCCAGCGGCAAGGCGAAAGTATGCGGCCCGATGTGAAAGCCCAGGTACTGGATGCTGTCGGCATCACGATCCGGTGATGTTTGCGTCTGCGCGGTCATGTGAGAAGCGAACTACTCGCGCAGCGAATCTGCAAGCGCGGCGATTTCTTCGATGGCTGCAGCTAGCTCTTCCGTTCCCTTGGACTGCTGGTCGGCCGCTGTCGAGGCCTGTTCGGTTGCGCGTTCGGCCTCATTGGCCACCACGGCGACCTGCTCCGCTCCGTGACGAATTTCGCCGGACATCTCCAGCATAGTCTTGTTCTGCGCTGCGATTTCCTCAAAGTGCGTTTGCACACGATGCATTTCGGCATCGACCGTATCGAAATTTTCCAGGATGCGCTGAATCTTCTCCGCTTCGCTATTGGAAGCATCGGCAATCTGGGCCAGGATGGTACGCACTGAAAGTATCTGGCTCTGCAGAAAGGTCACGAGGTCTTCGATGCGGTCCACATGCGCTGCAGAATCCTGCGCTAGGTTGCGGATATCGGTGGAGACCACGACAAAACCCTTGCCGAATTCGCCCGAGCGCGTAGCCTCGATGGCCCCGCTCACAGCCAGCATGTTGGTCTGGATGGTGATGTTGGCAATCGCGGTCACGATCTTGTTGATGCGCTGGAATAATGTTTCCAGCGATTTCACATGGTCCAGCGAGGTGCGTGTCTGGTTGATGACGCTTTGAATCCCGCCATGCATTTCCTTGAGGCCTGTTTTGCCTTCGCGCAGCAGTCGCACCATGGCGTTGCCATTTTCAATGACCTGCTGAGCTTCATTGCTGGTCTTGTGCGCTGCCTTTTCGATCTGTCCAGAAGCGGCAGAAGATTCCTCAGCTGCTGCGCTTTGCTGCTGCGCACCCTTGCCGATCTGGTCCAGGGCGATCTTGACTTCAGCCGCGGCACGATTGATTTCCTCAATGGCTGCCGACAATTCTTCAGCGATGGCTGCGACTTCCTCGATATCGCGCTCGAGGTTAGCGCCCTCGTCGAGTTCCTCCGATATTCTGCTGAGTTCTTCAGCAGCTTGGCTGCCCTGCGCTAAAGCCACACCTTGCTCGGTGATCATGCGGTTGGATTGTTCGCAGGCGGCTGCCTGCTCTTCCGAAGCGGCCGCGATGGCTTCAGCGCCCTTTTGCAGTTCGCTCGCTGCCCTGGCGGATTCCTGCGACAGTCTGGTGATAAGCTGGCCGGTTTCCACGATCTGCTGCATGCCCTGCTGCACATTGTTAAGTTGCTGGCCCAGCGCTTCGCCTTTATCCACTTGTGCCTTGCCGGTGTCAGCCGCAGTCTGGATGCCTTGCGTGATCAAGCCGACCTCCGACGTGATGCGATCCACCAGCTCCTGAATATCATGCGCATTCTTTTCGGCACTTGCCGCCAGGCTTCGTACCTCGTCCGCCACGACACCGAATCCCTTGCCGTTCTGCCCGGCGCGCGCCGCCTCAATAGCGGCATTCAGTGCCAGCAGGTTGGTCTGGTCGGCTATGCGGGCCACCAAGGTGACGATATTGCTGATGTCCGCCACCTGCTTGCCCAACTCGGTGACCTCCTTGACAGACTCCAGCTGACGCGTGGAAGAAAGCGCCACATTCTCAATAGCGTTATTGATGGTGCCAACCACCAGGCGCACCGATGATTGCAGATTCAGCACAATTTGCTGCGAAGCCTGGGCGTTGTCCTGTGTCAGGTTGAGCCCGCGTGAAAGCTCAGTGATGGCGCGTAAAGATTCCTCGGCCGCGCCTGCGGCTTCCTCGGCGCCGGTGGTGATCTGGCCCATAGCACGTTGCAGCTCTTCGGCGGCGACTGCGGTCTCGTTGATGCCCGCTGCCAATTGGGTAGTTGCAACGCTGATGCGTTCCGCTGCCCGTTTGCGAAGCTCGGTATTCGTCACCTTTGATGTCGCCGCCCGGACTTGGGATGCTGGCGATGCAGGGGCATCCGGCTGGGTGGTGCGGGTTCGACTGGTATTTACTTTTGATTTTTTGACTAAAGCCATCATGACTCCGTTGTAAGGTGCATGCCCGCCATATCAAGCCTCAAAGCACAGCTGCCTGGAAGGATGCCTTTGGTATGCCGTGTTTCAGGTGCTCGGCAAAATCGTCCGCAGATAGAGGTTTGCTGAAATAGAATCCCTGGATCTCATCGCAATCGTTGGTGTGCAGAAAGCGCAGCTGCTCTGTGGTTTCAACACCTTCGGCGATCACCGTGAGATTGAGCTGTTTGGCAATGGCAATGATGGTTGCGGTGATGGCCGCATCATTCGTATCACTGTCGAGATCGCGCACGAATGATTGATCAATCTTGAGGCTGTCGATGGGGAAGCGCTTGAGGTAGCTCAGGCTCGAATACCCTGTACCGAAATCGTCTACGGAAAGCTTTACGCCCAGGCTCTTCAATTCCTCCAGCAGTGTGATGGTGGATTCGGCGTTGTGCATGATCACACTCTCGGTGATTTCCAGATCCAGCAGAGAGGCTTCCAGGCCTGCTTCTTCGATGACGCGCGCAAGCCGCTCCACGAAGTGCTTCTGCTTGAGCTGGATAGCTGAAAGATTGACCGCGACAGAGATGCGCGGCAAGCCCTGATCCTGCCATTTGCGGTTCTGGGCGCAGGCGGTCGCAATAACCCATTCGCCGATGGGGCCGATTAGCCCGCTTTCCTCAAGAATGCTGATAAACCGGTCGGGCATGATGAGGCCAAGTTTGGGATGGTTCCACCGGAGCTGGGCCTCGGCGCCGACGATATCGCCCGTCCTGAGGTCTATTTTCGATTGATACAGCAGTTCTAGCTCATCGCGTTCAAGCGCGCCGCGCAAGCTGTTTTCCAGCGAGAACTGATCCAGCGTGATGGCATCCATGCCTTCCCTGAAAAATTCGTAGCCGTTACGGCCGGCCTTCTTGGCCTGGTACATGGCACGATCCGCGTTCTTGATCAACGCTGCCGTATCTAAACCATCCTTGGGATAGAAGCTGATGCCCAGACTGGGCGTGACATGCACAAGCTCGCCGTGGATATCGTAGGGGCGGCCCACGACCGCGAGTATCTTCCTGGCAATGGCTGCTGTGTCCTTGTGGTCCTTGATGCCGGCCAGCGCAATCACGAATTCGTCGCCGCCGACTCGCGCGATGATATCCACTTCGCGGCTGCATTCCCGCAGGCGCTCTGCCACCATCTGCAACAAGGCATCGCCGGCGGTATGACCCAGGGTGTCGTTGATGTACTTGAAACGATCCAGGTCCACAAAGAAAACCGCCACCTGCGTTTCTTCCACGCGGGCTACGGCCAGCAGTTTGGCAAGCTTTTCAAACAGCATGAAACGGTTGGGCAACTCAGTCAGCATATCATAATGTGCGAGGAAGTGAATGCGTTCTTCCGATGCCTTGCGCTCGGTGATGTCGCGCGAAACGCCGGCAATACCAATGATCTGATCGCCCTTCATGATGGGCACTTTGACGGTCTCAACCCACATCGTCTTGCCGTCGGACGTCACGATGGATTCGTCGTAGCGTTTCTCGGCCGCCGTTTCCAGCACGACGCGATCGGTGATCTCGTGCTGTTCGGCCATGGATTCCGGGTAAATGTCGCTGTTTTTCCTGCCGCTGATGTCGGCGGGGTCGATGCCGTATACCGATGAGAATTTGTCATTCACCGCCAGGTACCGGCCATCCAGGTCTTTCAGCCAGGCAATGTCAGGAATGCTGTGCAGCAAGGCATTCTGCTGCTGCTGTATATCATCCAACACACGCGCCTGTTTGCGTATCGTGTCTTCACGTTTGCGGGCGGAAGAGACGTCCATCACCTGGATCAGGGCGCAACGCTGCCCTTGATGATTCTTGAACGGCACGATATGGATGCTTTGTTCCATGAGGTTTTTGGTACCGTAGAACAAGGGCAACGGGCCATTGTTGAGCGCGTTGGAAAGTATGGAGGGGCAACCGGTTTCCAAGGCATTCAGCAGGGCGGAATGCAATCGGCCGTACTGGATGTCAGGGAACAGGGAGGTGAACGGTTTGCCGACGGCCTGGGCTTCCTTGATGCCGGAAGCATTTTCCATCCATTGGTTCCAGACAAGGACGACCTGCTCGGTATCTACCACCATCAGTCCTACAGGCATCACCTTGAGAATGTTGGTGGCGAGGCTGACCTTGAGTTCGGTGGGACCAACGAGATCAGCCATATTCATATGTGCCCGGCCTACAGGGTGGCCAGGAATTCCTGGATTTTTCTAATGAAGTTCGGCATGGAATCGCCTTCCAGCAGGATGGCCACATGTCCGTAAATGGTACGGTTTTTCAGGATGAAATCGATGTACAGCAGCATGACGATCTCGCCGGACTTGTTGCCCTCAATTTCAAGAATATGCACACAGGCGCCGGTGCGAGCCGAAGGCAGCGAGATATCGAAGTCACCGCCGATGATATTGATCAGCGTGCCGAAACAGGCATTCAGGATGATGTTGCCGATCTCCGTCAGCGCTTCTTCTTCCATCTCGGTCAGGTCGCCCGGATATGCATCGCCGACCATCAGGCGCACGATGGAAAGGCTGTTGTTCTCAGGAAAGATCAGAATGGCATCGGCATTGAAATCGCCAATGAGCCGCTGCGTGACGCTGCAAACCTTTTCTCCCGCGGTCTTGGTGAGGATGCTCACAGCTTCCTCATATGTCACCACCGCGAGCGAAGGCACGGCCAACGTGATTTCATCATTGGCCATCTGGCTCAGCGAGTTGGCCGCGCGCCCCATGCCGATATTGAATATCTCGGTCAGTGCGTCTTTTTCGAATTCGGTCAGTGATATGCTCATAGCGCTTTAATTATCTTGTTCATGCGTTCTTCTGTCACAGGTTTCTCCACAACCGCGAGAAACATGATTCCCAGCGACTGGATTTTCTGCCGGACGCTGTTCTGGATGTTGGCAGTGATGACAGCCATTTTGGCTGACGGCCATTTCTCATGAAGCTGTACGGCAGCATCGAAACTATTCATGCCCGGCATGTTGATATCGATGGTGATCAAGTCAGGTTGCTGTTCGATATCAATCCCTAAGGCTTCATCTCCAGATGCAGCCTCTATAGTTTCACATTCCGGGAGTTTCTCCAAAATGAGGGACTTGATCATCATGCGCGACAAGGCGCTATCGTCGACTATCAGAACTTTCATATAGGGGTCTTTAAAAATCAGGTGTGAAAAGAGGGTGTTTTATTTTTAATCAAAGCGGCTCAGTGCTCATCTCAACACTGAACTGCAAACCGAGTGGTGATGATAATACAGTGTGAATTCCTGTCTGTTCGCCACCACTTTTTCAGCAATGAATTATGCCGCTGCATTCCAGACATGCGCGCGCGTGATCCAGTTCCCTTCAGCATTCCTTTCAAGCACATTCATGGTGATGCCCCCGAATTCGGGCGTTACGCCATCCGCAGCTGCACCTTTGGCGCTCCATTTGGCTACCTGGAATATGGTATTGCCGTCGCCGCCAACCTCGACCGTTTCCAGCGTGTGCGAATGCACACCGGCCTCGATGAAGCTCCTGAACAGGCCTGCGACTGCTTCACGGCCAACCAGCGCCTGCCCATTGCCTGGCGACAGGGTGGCGTTCTCAGCATAAAAGCTGGCCAGCTTTTCCACGTCGCGGCTATTGAAAGCGTCATTCCAGGCTGCATTCGCGGCGGTGACAATCGACAATAATTGGGTCATTGGTTTTTCTCCATCAGTTAACAAGTTAAGACAAATCAGATATGGGTAAGCCTATTCGACTGCTTCCCAGGCATTTATTTCCCGGGCGCGCTCAATTCGGCTGTAATGGTAGTAGCGGCCGCATAGCCATAAAGTCAGGCCGATGACGGCGAATGCCAGTTGGCCCAGCGCCAGCCACAGCACGGAATGCATGAGGAAAGGCGCAATCAGGCCGGCGACAGCCGCTGCCAGCATGGTCTGCGTGAATGACTGGCAGGAGGAGACCGTGCCCTTGATGTGCGGAAACAGGTCTATCACCAGCAAGGTGAGCACCGGCGCCACCAGCGACATGCCAAACGTGTAAAAGAACAGCGGCAGCACCGACCATGGGATTGCCGGCGGCATGAACGCGTGGTATGCGACATTGGCGGCAGCCGCGCCAATCAGCAGGGAATATCCGGCAAACATGAGGGTGGGAATGGAAAGCTTGCCCGCCATGCGGTTGGCCGTCAGCGCGCCGAGAAAGATACCGCCGACTGCGGGGATGAATTGCCAGGCAAACTGTTCCGGGCCCAGGCCCAGATGACGGGTGATGAATACGGGCGCGGCAGCCACGTAAAGAAACAGCCCGGCAAAATTGAAAGCGATGGCGCCAGCCTTGAACTGGAAGGCAGGCGAACGGAAGATTTCCGTGTAGTTCTTCCACAGAAAGCCCGGGTTGAAGGGCGTACGTTTGGTGCGCGGCAGCGTTTCCGGCAGCTTCTTGTAGCAATACCACAGCAGCAGTGCGGTATAGGCGAACAAGGTCAGGAAGATGGTGCGCCAATCGTAGAGCTTGACGATCCAGCCGCCGAAAATGGGCGCGAGCGCAGGCGCAATGGCAAATATCATGGTGACCAGTGACAGCAGCCGGGCTGCGGCCACATCTTCATAGATATCGCGGATGATGGCTCGGCCCACGACTACGCCGGCCCCGGCGGAAACACCTTGCAGCACGCGGAAAGCCCACAGGTATTCGATGCTGTGCGAGGCGGCGCAGCCCAGGCTGGCGATGGCAAACACGGCCAGCGAAACCAGGATGATGTTGCGTCTGCCAAACGCATCAGACAGCGCCCCGTGCCACAGGATCATGATGGCAAATGCCAGCATGTAGGCGGTCAGCGTCTGCTGTACCGCAACGAGGTCCGTGTGCAGCGTGGATTCGATTGCCGGAAAAGCCGGCAGATAAGTATCCACCGAAAAAGGCCCCAGCATCGCCAGTGCTGCCAGCATCAGGGCCAGCTTGCCGCTGGTGGGGACAGGGACCGGGCCGCGCACTTTTGCTGCGCGTTTTCTGTTGTCCGGCAGGTTGAACATCAGCGACGGCTTTCCAGTGTCTCCCATCGTTCCAGCATTGCGGCAAGCTCTTCCTCCAGCGCGGCCAATCGAAGCTGCAAGGCCTTCGCATGGTCGGGGCTGTCACGATAGATGTCGGGGTTCGCCAGGCTGGTATTGATGTCGGCCTGTTCGGTTTCCAGCGCTTCTATTCTGTTCGGCAGGTCTTCCAGTTCCCTGGTTTCCTTGAAGCTCAGCTTCCCGGGTTTGGGCGTGTCCGCCTGTTTTGCGGGGGCAGGTTTGGCCGAGGACGATTTGTCCGCTTTGCTGTCAAGCTCGCGCTGCCGATTGAAACGCAGCCAATCGTCATATCCGCCGCCGAATTCAGTCAGCACGCCATTGCCTTCGAAAGCGATGACCTGGGTCACCGTGTTTTCGAGGAATGCACGGTCGTGGCTCACGAGGAATAGCGTGCCGGGGAAATCCTGCAACAACGCTTCCAGCAATTCCAGCGTGTCGATATCAAGATCGTTGGTGGGCTCATCGAGCACCAGCACATTGGCTGGACGCGCGAACAAACGCGCCAGCAGCAGGCGATTGCGCTCGCCGCCGGAAAGCGATTTGACCGGAGAGCGCGAACGCTGCGGCGGGAACAGGAAATCTTCCAGATAGCTGATGACGTGCTTGCGCTCATTGCCGATCTCGACGAAATCAGAGCCTGGGCTGATGGTGTCAGCCAGGGTGGCTTCCTCATTGAGCTGTTCGCGCATCTGGTCGAAGTAGGCGACATTCATGCTGGTGCCGCGCTTGATCGTTCCGCCGTCAGGTTCCAGCTCGCCGAGGATGAGCTTGAGCAGCGTGGTCTTGCCGACGCCGTTGGGGCCCAGCAAACCAATACGGTCGCCGCGTAGGATGCGCGTGCTGAAGTTCCTGATCAGCGTCTTGTCGCCGTAGGATTTGGAAACATTCTCCAGCTCGGCCACCAGTTTGCCCGAGCGCTCACCGCTATCGAGGTTGAGTTTGACGTTGCCCTGGCGCTCGCGCCGTGCCGCACGTTCCAGTCGCAGTTTCTCCAGTCTGCGCACGCGGCCTTCATTGCGTGTGCGCCGCGCCTTGATGCCCTGGCGTATCCAGGCTTCCTCCTGTGCCAGCACCTTGTCGAACTTGGCAGCGTGTGTGGCTTCCACTGCCAGCAATTCTTCCTTCTTCAGCTGGTAGTTGGTGAAGTTGCCGATGAATTCGGTCAGATGTCCACGATCCAGTTCGATGATGCGCGTGGCGAGCCGGTCCAGGAAGCGCCGGTCGTGGGTGATGAACAGCACACTGCCGCTGAAATTCAGCAGCAGCTCTTCCAGCCATTCAATGGCTTCGAGGTCCAAATGGTTGGTCGGCTCATCCAGCAGCAGCACCTCGGGCTCGGCGACTAGCGCGCGACCCAGCGCGACGCGTTTGCGCCAGCCGCCGGAGAGTGTGGAGACCCGGACTTCCGCATCCAGGCTCAGGCGGCTCAGCACGGCCTCGACCTTGGCCTGCGTCTGCCAGCCGTCCTTGCTGTCCAGCTCATGCTGCAGGGTTTGCATGCGTGTCATGAGAGCATCAATATCCGCTCCGGGCTCGCCCATGCTGTGCGTTACCGCATGGTAGTCAACCAGTACCTGCTGCAACGGACCAAGTCCTTCAGACACGGCTTCGAAAACGGTATGCGCCGCATCAAGCACCGGTTCCTGCGGCACATAAACAATGCGAACATCAGGCGCGCGCCAGATGTTTCCGTCGTCCAGTTTTGTTTCGCCGGCAATGGCCTTGAGCAGGCTGGATTTGCCTGCACCGTTGCGCCCGATAAGGCCGACGCGTTCTCCGGGGTCTAGTTGGAGATCGGCATGGTCGAGCAGGGGATGGTGTCCATAAGCCAGGCTGGCTTGGTCAAGCGTGATGAGAGGCATCGCGTCATTTTACCAGCGTCGGAGACACGTACGAACGGGAAATCAGGTAACGCAACTGCGATAGCGCTATTTAGATGTTTGCAGACAACTTGGATCGAGCCATTGCCATTCGCCTGGCTGTAAATCATCGGGCAGTTTCAATTCGCCGATCTGAATGCGCTTCAGGCCCTCGACACGGTTGCTGACTGCGGCAAGCATCCGTTTGACCTGATGGTATTTGCCTTCAGCGAGGGTGAGATGGATGACGTTTTCGCTGACCTGCTGGCAAGCCAGCGCAACAATTGGCGCTGGCTCATCCACGAGCTGTACGCCATTCATGAGCTTTGCGATCTGGGCTTCATCAACAGGATGCTTGGCGGTGACTTCATACACCTTGGGCACCTTCCATTTTGGCGAACTCATGCGATGGATAAAGGTGCCGTCATCGGAAAGCAGCAGCAGGCCGGTGGTATCTTCATCAAGCCGCCCGATGGCTTGTACGCCGCGCTCGATCAATGGCGCAGGAAGCAGGCTGAAAATGCTGGGATGATGCTGCGGCTTGTGTGAGCACTCGTAGCCCGCTGGCTTGTGCAGCATGAGATAGGCTTGCTTCCGATATTCCCAGGGTTCGCCACCAACGGTGAATTGCAGACCTTCAGGGTCGAATTCGGTAAACGGGTAATCGCATTCCTTGCCATTCACCGTGACTTCGTGATGCCTGATGAGGATGCGGCACGCCTTGCGTGAGCCGAAGCCCTGCGAATGCAGGATACGTTCTAATTGCATAAGGCTTACATCCCCCAGCGCAGAGCTGGCGTGTGCACCGGTGAATCCCAGTGTCGGCGGATTTCGTCATCGAGCAGGCAGACCGTGACGGATGCGCCGGCCATATCGAGCGCGGTCGTATAGTTGCCGACCAGCGAACGCGTGACATTGACACCGTGCTCCTTGAGCAATCTGGCAGCTGCATTGTAGAGCAGGTAAAGCTCCATGAGCGGCGTGGCGGCAAAGCCGTTGATCATGAGCAGGGCTTCCGAATTGCTGGCTGGCTTGAGGTCTTCGAGAATCGCGCCGACGAGGTCAGCCACAATGGCATCGGCAGGACGCGTGGCTTCGCGCCGACGGCCGGGCTCACCATGAATGCCGACACCCATTTCCAGCTCGTTGTCGCTGATGTCGAAGGTTGGCCTGCCTGCTGCTGGCACGGTACAGCTGGTGAGCGCGACGCCCATGGAACCGGTGCGCTTGTTGACCTTGTCGCCTAATGCCTTGCACGCGGCCAGATCGGCGCCGGTTTCCGCCAGGCTGCCGACCACTTTCTCGACAATGACAGTGCCGGCAACACCGCGGCGACCGGTGGTGTAGGTGGAGTTCTCCACCGCGACATCGTCGCTGGTGAGCACAGTGGCATTGTCGAACGGCAGCATCTCGGCGGCCATCTCGAAATTCATCACGTCGCCTGCGTAATTCTTCACGATAAACAATACGCCGCGACCGGCATGCGCTTCCTCGGCGGCGGCCAGCATCTGGTCAGGGCTGGGGGAGGTAAAGACATGGCCGGGGCAGGCGGCATCAAGCATGCCGTGGCCGATATAGCCGGTGTGCAGAGGCTCATGGCCGGAGCCGCCGCCGGAAATCAGTACCACTTTGTTCTGCGCTTTTCTGGCACGCACGACGTAGTTGGGATCGAGATGGACCTTGACCAGGTCGGCATGCGCGGCGCCGAAGCCGGTAAGGCTTTCGGCCAAAATATTATCCACTTCATTGATAAACTTCTTCATTTTTCCTCCTCATGCTCGAAATCACCGCGTTGTGAAATACCTCGTTTACGACTAAGTAAACGTCGGTCTTTCGCGTCTTGCGCTTTCATCGCCGGACATTATTGGTTTGTAGCAAGATCGCAGATGGTATTGATAATTACCTGGGCTGATTTGGCACCCGGGTCGATATGACCTATGGCGCGCTCACCGAGGAAGGCAGAGCGGCCCTTGGTGGCAACCATGTCTTTGGTTGCCAGCATGCCTTTTTCGGCCTCGTCCTTCAGGGCTTCGTAGATGAACTTGGGCTCAATATCTTGGTTGGCCAGCTCCGTGAATTTGCGTGAAACCGGGATGAGTACGTCAAGCATGGTTTTCTCACCCACATCCGATTTGCCGCGCTGCTTGAGCGCCTCAACGCCGGCAGCAAACGCGGCCGCCATTTTCTGCGGCGTGTCTGTGCCGTGCTCTTTTTCGGATTTGGCCATGGCCATGAAAAGGCTGGCGATCAGCGGACCGGAAGCACCGCCGATGGTGGAGAGTAGCTTCATGGCGATCTTGTTGAGAGCGGCATCCGCTGCAAGCGATTCAAGCTCGCTGCGCATATCCATCACGGTGTTGCTGCCGCGCTTCATATTGATGAAATGGTCGCCATCGCCGATGGCACGATCCAGCGATTCAAGTTCGGATTCGTGTGATGCAATCGCTTGCTGAACGGCCTCTGCGGCCTGCAGGATGGTTTCTGTTTTCATGCTAGTGCCTCTGACTCAACAACGCCGAAGTATCCCATAAATCGCTGCTGCCATCAGCCAGGACGGCCGTCCGCGCGTGGCCGCATGAGGATGGGCAGGTAGCGGATGACGAATAACGCGAAAGCCGCGATCCACAGGACCTGCGAAACCATGATCCACATCTGGTATTGCTCCATGGCGAACAGCGGCACGACCACGCGGAACAGCGCAGCCGCAATCAGGCAAAGACAGGCGATGCTGACGACCAGCGGCGGATTGCCAATGTCGCGCCCGGTATGCCCCAGAGACACGCGCGACATCATGGCCAGCGTGATGAGCCCGACGCCGCCAACTGCAAAGGCGTGGATGGCGAGTAACCTCGGGACATCGATGACGATATTGAGCGCGAACATCAGGAAGCCAAAATCAATGAACAGCAATGCTATAAACAGGCTCCACAGCAATGGTTTTTTCCAGATGCCGGCGGTATGCCAGCCGTAAAGCCGCACAGAAGTCACAATGAATAAGGCGCCGGCCAGCACAAATACCAACCCTGGCGTCGCGAGGAACAGTTCCGCGATGAAGAACAACGTGAACAGCACGAAGCTCGTGTTATCCAGCCACCTGGCGTTATACAGCTGCACCGGATAGCCCACGCCGCGCTCGATGAAAAACGGAACAACGCGGCGGGCGATGGTGAGGATGAGCCCGACCACGAGCAGCAAGCCGCCATAAATGCCCCAGTAGGCACCGGGCAGCAGCAGCCCCAGCGCGCCCAGGTAAAAGCTCAGGTTGCCCAGCATCAGCAAAATCAGTTGGCTCAGTACACCGAGCTGTTCCCATTGTTCTGCCTCTGCGATAGGCATGGCGACGGCGATCATCAGGCCCAGCATAAACAGCATGTCGAAAAAGCCGGCGATGGCGATGAAACGGTCGCCGAACAGCATGGCCATACGCGCGACGGCCCATAGTAAAACCAGCGCGATTAACGCCTTGCCGCTGGCAGTGGGTTTGCCTGTCCAGTTTTGCACCGCGGTCAGCAGGAAGCCGGCAATCACGGCCATGCTGTAGCCGTAGATCATTTCATGCGCGTGCCATTGATAGATGGAGATGCCGGTGGTGGCGTAGGGCAGGTTGAAGACATAGATGAACATCCACAGCGCCATGGAAAGTACCGCAAAGATGCCGGCGAACAGAAAAAATGGGCGGAAACCCAGGCTCCACAAGGCAAGGCGGGAAGCGGGCTGAGACGATTGTTCGCTGCTGATTTCCATGGGGGATGCCTTTCATGATGACTGAGCCCGATGCTAACGCAGATGGACATGCTTTTTCCAGCAGCTACCTCGCACAGGTAAGCTAAAATCGGCTGAGATCTCCGGAGTCAAGAAATTGCCAAAATGAAAAATATCACTTCACGCGATAACCCACTGTTCAAGCAATTGAAACGCCTGTCCGAATCCAGCCGCGAGCGCCAGAAGGCGGGACAGTTGCTGCTTGATGGCGCGCATCTGATCCAGGCTTATATGGAGAATTTCGGTGAGCCGGAGCTGGTGGTAGTGTCAGGTGCCGGCCAGGCCACGGATGCACTGCATCTGCTGCAGGATCTCGCTGATGCGAAACAGGTGATGTTTCCGGGCAACCTGTTTGCCGAGATTTCACCCGTTGCTTCGCCCACTGGCATCCTGGCCGTAGCAAAGATCCCGCAGCTTGCAGCGCCGCGCGAACCAGAGTTCGCGATATTGCTGGAGGATATCCAGGACCCGGGCAACCTGGGTAGCATCCTGCGGACTGCCGCAGCGGCAGGCGTCGAGGTGGCCTATCTTTCCACCGGTTGCGCAGATGTCTGGGGGCCCAAGACCTTGCGCGGCGGGCAGGGCGCGCAGTTCATCATGCCAGTGGTCGAGAAGGCCGACCTGATTGCAGTAAGCACGGAATTCAGAGGTACGCTGCTGGCGGCGAGCCTCAAGGGCGAATCGCTATATTCGATGAAGCTCACAGGTCCGATTGCATTCGTCTTCGGCAATGAAGGCGCAGGCCTCACGGATGAGATGTTGAGTGCCTCCACGCATCGCGTTCGCATCCCCATGCCCGGCAATGTAGAATCGCTCAACGCTGCTGCCGCGGCGGCTGTATGCTTGTTCGAGCATGTGCGGCAGACCACTGCAGATAATTGATTCGCCTAATAAAAAACAATAAGGGGGATTTAGATGGGCCTGAACTACAAGATAAACGGCAACGACATGCAGTACGCGCAAATCCTGCTGGAGCCGCAGCAGGAAGCCATTGTGGAGCAGGGGGCCATGATGTACATCGGCCAGCACGTGAACATGCGCGCGATACTGGGTGACGGAAGCAGCTCCAGACTCGGCGTTATCGGCCGCTTCTGGAAGGCACTCAAGCGTTCTTTCACCGGCGAATCCATGTTCAGCAGTCTGTACGAGAACAAGACTGATTCCCCGCAGGTGATCACCATTGCGGCACCCGGCCCCGGTCAGATCGTTCCCATCAATCTGGATGAGCAGAGCGGTACGGTCATTTGCCAGAAAGGCGCTTTTCTTGCCGGCGAGAAGGGTCAGAAAATCCAGCTTGCTTTCCAGAAGCGCGTACGCGTGGGCTTGCTCGGCGGCGAAGGTTTCATCATGCAGAAAATCACCGGCAGCGGCATCGTATTCATCCATGCATGCGGTGCACTCAAGACGCTGACTCTGGGCCCTTCCGATGTTTTGAAAGTGGATACCGGTTGCCTCGTGGGCATGTCTTCCAGCGTGCGCTATGACATCAAATATACCGGCAGCCTCAAGACCAGCCTGTTTGGCGGCGAAGGTCTGTTCTACGCCACAGTTTCGGGGCCCGGCACCGTATGGATTCAGTCCATGCCAATGAATCGCCTGAGCAAATTATTGCTGGGCGCGGCCCTGACAGGTAAAGGCTCCAAGGCTGGCAGGTGGTATCTGTTCGGGGTTGTCATCTTTGTGCTGTACACCCTGATCATGGCCGGAGCACCGCCCCAATAATGGCTGAGCCGATACAAGCCCGGCTGTTCGGGCCGGGCTTGCCGCCGCAGGGTGAGCCCGTGCATTGCCAAGTGCAAGAGAACGCGATTGTGATCTCCGCCGGCGGTACGGACTTGCATCAGGTTGTGCGCCTGGAGAACATCGAAGCCACCGTTGGGGGCTTCGATCATGACCAGCTGCAGCTGCAGTGGGGGCGGGATGCGGCGGCTTACATGCTGATCCCCAGGGATAAGCATGAGCAAAAGAAGCTGGTCGACGCCTTGCCTGCGCACGAAGTACGCGGACTCAAGCGCTGGAAAGCGGCTACCTGGTCACAGTCTTTTGTGTGGCGCAGTATCGCCGCCGGCGTGATGGTCATTTGCCTGGCAGTGGCGATTGGCTTCTGGCAATACGACAGGCTGGCGGGGTGGATTGCACAACAGGTGCCCATGAAAACCGAGCTGGCGATTGGTGAATCCGTGCTCAAGTCATTGAATGCAGACGCGCGATACCTGAGCAAGGGGTCGGCAGTCGAGGCTGTGCAAAAAATAGGCGACCGCTTGACCGAAGGCTCCAGGTACAAATATCGTTGGTACGTTGCCAAAGATAAGCAGATTAATGCCTTCGCCATCCCCGGCGGCATTGTTGTAGTGAACAGCGGGCTGCTGGAAAAGGCTGGCTCAGCCAATGAGCTGGCTGCAGTGCTGGCGCATGAAGTGCAGCATGTCGAGGAGCGGCATGCATTGCGCAACATGATTGCAAGTGCCGGTCTCGCAGGCGCGGTGCTGCTGGTGCTGGGTGACGCCAATACGGCAATCATGATTGTTGCGCATCAGGTGTCAGCGCAGTATTTCAACCGGCAGGTGGAATCCGAGGCGGATATCAAGGGCATTGAGTTATTGCACAAAAAGAACATCGACGCCAAGGGCATGGTGAGCTTTTTCAGGAAAATGAAAGCCGAGGCCGCAGGGCGTGATGCGCCGGTGTGGCTGTCGTCACATCCTGATACGCAAAACCGGATCAGGATCGCAGAAAGCTATATTGCCAAACGTCCTTGCCCAACGTGTGCCAACCTCGAGTGGGACAAGACAGCGGTCATGCAGGAAGTGGCGCGTATCCACCGTGCTGAAGATCAGACGGATAAATAGAGTGGGTCAGTCAGTTGAGCGAATGAATCCCCAATGACAAAACTCAAGTCCATCTCAATGCTTCCCAAATTGCCAGTTGCATCGTTCGCCGCATCGGTGGTTGCCGCGCTCATATTGCTATGGCTATCGCAACTGGCGATGGAGGGGGTGGCTGAATCCAATGCGCGCATCTCGCATAGCCATCAAATCCTGGGAAAACTGGCGCATCTGCAAGGGAGTATCGAGCAGATGGAGACCGTACGACGGGGATATTCCATTTCCCGGCAGGAGACCTTTCTACTGCCATTCAATGAAGCGGAGAGAAATGTCGTGGCGGACTTCAAGTCGCTGGTTGAGCTTACCGCTGACAATCGTTCCCAACAGGAAAGGCTGGCCTTGCTGAAGCCGCTCATTGATGAGCTCATGTCAATGGGCCGGCGCGAATTCAATACGCGTACCGTGGATGCGAACCATGCAGCCGAGGCGTTGGCCCATGCCCGGCTACTCATCGAACAATCGCGAGAACTGATAGTCACGCTGTCGGTTGAGGAAAGAACGCTGCTGGAAGTACGCACGCGAGAAGGTGAAACCAGCCTCAAATCCATGCGGCTATGGCTGGCGGGGATAGGCCTCACGGCGATCCTGCTGCTGGCATACGCGTTTTTGATGAGCAGAAATGAGATGACCCGCCGTCGCCAGGCTGAAGAAAGGCTGCGCGAGAGTGAAGCACAGAACAAGGCAACCGTGCATAACCTCTCGCTGATTGGCGAGATGACAGGTTTGCTTCAGGCCTGCGCCGATACAGACGAGTCGCTGGATGTCATCTGCCAGTATGCCGAGCGACTGCTGCGCATGGATTCCGGCGGTCTTTACCTGTTCCACGAATCGCGTAACCAGGTTGAGCTGACCGGACATTGGGGTGTCGATTCCAGGAGTGAAGTGGTATTCGATTCTGACCACTGCTGGGCTTTGCGACGGGGCGAATTGCACATCCTGGATGGTGTAGACCACGCGCTGGCCTGCCGGCACTTGCACGACTGGGACGATGTATCCAGCCTGTGTGTACCCATTGTGGCGCAGGGCAATGTGCTGGGGATACTGCATGTGGAGAGGCATCACGGCAAAATCAATCAGGCCGAAGTGTCACTGGCCAATAACCTGGCAACGCAGATCGCGCTTGCCATGGCCAGCGTCAAGCTGCGCGATACCTTGCGCAATCTCTCCGTACGCGATCCGCTGACCGGGCTTTTCAACCGTCGCTACATGGAAGAATCATTGCAGCGCGAAATCGCAACGGCCCAGCGCAAGAACAGGCCGCTAGCGGTAGTCATTCTGGATCTGGATTACTTCAAGAAATTCAACGACACCTTCGGCCATGAAACCGGGGATTTCCTGCTGCGCGAGGTCGGCAGCCTGCTGTCGCGCAAGTCGCGCATAGGCGATATTGCGTGCCGTTTCGGCGGTGAGGAATTTGTGCTGATCTACCCGGAAGCCGAGCAAGCGATTGCCATACAGTTGGCGCAGCAGTTGCGTGAAGCCATCCACGACCTGCGCTTGCAGCATTTCGGTCGTGATCTGGGGCAAATTTCGGCATCACTGGGGCTTGCTTTCTTCCCGCTGCACGGCAACACCGCGGACCAGCTTCTGCGTGTTGCGGACAAGGCGCTTTATGAAGCCAAGGCGGCAGGCAGAAATCGCGTTGAAATCGCGAAAAGCTGAGCTCAGTGTCGCGCCATGCTGGCGGGCGGCGGCACGATTTCAGCACTGAACAGCTGCTCGGCATCTATGCGGTCGAAGCGATACTCGGCGTTGCAGAAATCGCAATGCACCTGGATGTTGCCCTGCTCCTCGATGATGCCCTGCACTTCCTCATGCCCGAGCATGCGCAGCATGGACATGACGCTAACTCGCGAACAGCCGCAATTGAATTTGATGGGCTCGGCTTCGAACAGCCGTACATCTTCTTCCGCGAATAATCTTCTTAGCAGTGTTTCGGCTGGCAGTTCCAGCAGCTCTTTCTGGGTGACGGTATCCGCCAGGAAAATCACGCGGTCCCACGCATCGAGGTCTAGCTCAGGCTGATCCGGTAGTTTCTGCAGCAGCATGCCGGCTGCGGCATCCTGATCGCTGGCGAGCCAGATACGAGTCTCGATCTGCTCTGAACGCTGCATGTAATTCTGCAGTATCTCGCTGATGTTGCTGCCTTCCAGCGGCACAATGCCCTGATATGCCTGGCTGCCGGTCTTGGGATCCAGCGTAATGACGAACTGGCCGTCGCCGATGAGATCAATGAAATTGAGGTTGCCCAGGTCGCCAGACCATTTTGCGGTGGCACGCATGTTGAGATCGTCGGTGCATTCCACAACCAGCAGTTTAAGCGGTCCATTACTCTGGATCTGCATCACCATGGCCCCCTGCATCTTGATGGTCGCGGCGAGCAGGGCGCTGGCGGCCATGAGTTCGCCCAGCGCAGCGCGCAATACGGGCGGCAGGTTCTGGTGCTGTACGGCGCTGGTATAGGTGCGGCTGATGTTGACGAGATTGCCGCGAATGGGTGTTTTCTCGATGATGAAGCGATGCAGAAGATCGCTGATGTAGAGTGAATTTTTGGCCATTCCTTACATGCCTTAGGGTGACTGTTGCGGTTGGAAAACTGTGTGAGTGCTTTACGGAATCAAGGTTCAGTATTGCTGGAATCTTGCGCGGGGGATGCTTGAGGCGTTCCAATGCTGCACAGCCCAGTGCCAGACGTCTGCAATGGGTGAATTTTGTAGTTCACGAGGCGGATGTTGGCTCAGGAAATCCAGTGCGCGCCACAAATCCCGAGCTGGATTTTTCTTATCTAGCGCTGGCGCCAGCGTTTGCTTGCTGAGCTTCTCACCGTTTGCATTGGTCGCTGCGGGAACGTGTGTGAACACAGGGGTGGTGAAACCCAGCACCTGCTGCAAGTAAATCTGGCGTGAAGTCGAATCCAGCAGATCGGCACCGCGCACGACATGCGTAATGCCCTGTTCGGCATCATCCACGACGACGGCAAGCTGGTAAGCGAAAAAACCGTCGGCCCGCTTGAGCACGAAGTCTCCGACTACTTTGGAAAGATCGTGCGGGAAACGGCCTTGAATAGCATCCTCAAAGGACACGATGGTGTCTTCCGTACGGATACGCCATGCGCGAGGCGTTTTACCTGCAGGCAGCCCGGAACGACAGGTGCCAGGATAAATCACCCCGTCTAGGCCTTGCGACTGCGGATTGTGGCTCACGGAATCCGCGATTTCCTTGCGTGAGCAGGCGCAACCATAGACCAGACCCTTGTTGCGTATTTGCTGCAATGCATCTTCATAGACTTGCTGGCGGCTGCTTTGATATACGACGGCCTCATTCCATTCGAAGCCGAAAATTTCCAGGGTCTGCAGGATGTCGTCGGCAGCGCCCGGCATTTCACGTGGTTTGTCCAGGTCTTCCATGCGCACAAGCCATACGCCGTTGTTCGATTTGGCTTCCATGTAGCTCGCAACAGCTGCGATCAGGGAGCCGAGATGAAGAGGGCCGGTGGGTGAGGGAGCGAAGCGTCCGCGATACATCAATGCCAGGTCTGGGAATAGGGCGGCACATGCCACGATTGCAACTGCTTGCCCAGCAGGACCAGGGTGCAAGGCAAACGCTCGCCGCCACTGGCACTGACCTCAAAATCGTAAGTGCGCAGGAGCTGCATGTGACCGCGCATGTTGCGCCCGAGCCATAACTTGCTACAGGCAACAGTTTCGTCCAGCAGTTGCACGTTGCAGCGTTGGGCGATGTCCCGTCCGGCATTCACCGCCGTCTCCCGCACCGCAATGCTGTCCAGCCAGAACCAGGCCGACAGGGCCAGAATAATGATAAGAAAGATTTCCAAAATGGGTTACCGCACCGAACAGGAGTGCGCATATTAATCAGGATAGGGTATGGCTACAACCATTATCGTGCGACCCATGCTTGTGCTTGCAGCAACAGTATCCGTGTAGTTAAATGCTTGAGGTGGTTATGAACAATAATAGAGAACAAGAAGCATTGGCGGCCTATCTCAAGCTCCTGGAAAACAAGGGCGCAGATAGTGCGTTGTTGAAGCGGCGTGAGACATTCCTCTCCAGGTTGATGGAAGCCATTGCCGGCAAGCCAGGGGCAGGCGCGACTTACCGCGAGTCGGTGGAAAAGCTGCTGGAAACCTTGCCCACCAAAGACTGGCCGTTCTTTCTTGCCATCGCACGCGAGTATTACCCTTTCTGGACCAGCGATATCAAGGCTATTGCCGCCCTCAATGCTGAATCAGGCTTCAGTGTAGAGCCTGTGCAGTGGCAACCAGTGGACTGCAATCTCAAGACCTTATGGACCGGGCTGGACAAGGAAAAATTCAGTGTCGCCGAAACCTGGCCGCTCAAGGCATACATGATGGCCTTGCGTCAGGAAGGCGCCGAACAGTCTTTGGTCGATACGCGCGCTAAACTCGTCAAACTGTTGCTGGTGCGGCTCAAGGATGCACCGGAAAAAAACCACCGTATCTACCGCATTGCAGTCGATGCAACCCTGCCGCTTTTTTCCATGAAAGATACCCGCAAGCTGTTCCTTACCGTGGTGCGTGAATTCTATTACTTCTGGATCGGCGATCCCGAAGCCGCAAGCCATATCCTCAGCGAAGCTTCTGTTAGCTATCTTTAGATAATCCGTGGCCTGTTTTGGGGCAACCTCTGATATTGCACGGATTTGGTGCGGTGCACTTTGCATGGCACAGAATGAGTGCGCTATCCTTTAGCTGCTTATGGCGTATTCCCTTAGAAAACAAGCCTCTGCTTATCTGGCGCGTTTTTTGCTGAAACTCAGCGTCAAATTTGGGGCGGGAGTAACAAAATGGAAGCATTGCAATCCGGAAGTGATGTTCTCTTCATACTGCTGGGCGCCATCATGGTGCTCGCCATGCATTCAGGCTTTGCGTTTCTCGAAGTGGGTACGGTGCGCCGCAAGAATCAGGTCAATGCCCTGGTCAAGATCATGGTGGATTTTGCGGTGTCTACCATCGCTTATTTTTTCATCGGCTACAGCATTGCCTACGGTATCGGCTTCTTTGATGGTGCGCAGGCCCTGTCGGACAAGAACGGTTATCAGCTGGTCAAGTTCTTCTTCCTCGCAACTTTCGCCGCAGCCATTCCTGCCATTGTTTCAGGCGGTATTGCCGAACGGGCTAAATTCAATCCGCAACTGGCGGCAACGTTTCTATTGGTCGGGTTTGTGTATCCGTTTTTTGAAGGCATCGTATGGGCTGGAAATTTTGGCATTCAGGAATGGTTTACCGCGAATTTCGGTGTCGACTTCCACGATTTTGCCGGCTCGGTTGTGGTGCATGCCATGGGTGGCTGGATTGCGCTTGCCGCGGTCATCCTGCTTGGCGCACGGGTAGGGCGCTATGATAAGGAAGGGCGCCTGCATGCCTTTCCTCCATCGAGCATCCCATTTCTCGCCCTCGGGGCATGGATTCTTACCGTGGGCTGGTTCGGCTTCAACGTCATGTCAGCCCAGACCACACAGGCGGTCAGCGGCCTGGTCGCATTGAATTCATTGATGGCACTGGTAGGCGGTACGTTGGCTGCGGTAATTCTGGGCAGGAACGATCCCGGTTTTGTGCATAACGGTCCCCTGGCTGGCCTGGTGGCGGTCTGTGCCGGATCGGATGTCATGCACCCGCTCGGTGCGTTGGTGACTGGGGCAGTCGCTGGTGCCTTGTTCGTCTGGGCCTTCACCCTAACCCAGAATCGCTGGAAGATCGACGACGTGCTTGGCGTGTGGCCATTGCATGGATTATGCGGCGCCTGGGGTGGTATTGCAGCCGGCATTTTTGGCATGCAAGCCCTGGGTGGCATGGGAGGTGTCAGCTTGCAGGTACAAATTATCGGCACGCTTCTTGGCGTCGCAGTGGCGCTCGTTGGTGGCTTGCTGGTTTATGGCGGCTTGAAACTCATGGTGGGTATACGCATGAGCGCAGAAGAGGAATTCAACGGCGCCGACATCTCCATCCACAAAATTTCATCCACGCCTGAATCCGCAGCGATGGACGATTAACGCTGCTTGATTGGGATATTCGAACCGGGCTTGCGCCCGGTTTTTATTTGTAAACAGAGTGTAAATTTTTTTTTGCAGTATCTGGTTACCGCGCCGAACATGAACTACACTAGACAGCATTCAAGCGCTTCAGGCAGAAAGTCTTTTCAGTTCATTGTGTTAATGGCTGGAATTTGCAGTCTGGGCGTTCCCGTGTTGAGCAATCAAGTTGGGGAATGTTAAAGCCAGTATGCCGGCCGATATTGCGAAACTGCTGAATCTGCTCGAATCCGACTCCGAGGAATCGTGGTGCCAGGATTTGTTCAGAATTGCCAATGATAACGGGTTTGAGCAGACAGTTTACGGTGTCGTTCTCAACAAGAACATGCCGCTTGAAAACGCATTCCTTCGCAGTAATTATTCCTCCAGCTGGCGAGCTACCTACGATAGCGAGAAGCTGCACTATATCGATCCCACCGTAAGCCACTGCATCAAAAGCAGCATCCCCTTGATATGGGAACCTCAAATTTTCGAGCGGCCTAGAGAAAAGGAGTTTTATGAAGAGGCTTGCGGATACGGTATCCGGTCGGGTATCACATATCCGATTCATGGGCCGAACGGGGAGTTCGGCGTCATTAGTTTTGTCAGCGATGCGCTAACTGACAAGAAATTCAAGAACGAACTCAACCACTCTCTACCGGCACTAGCACTGATTCGCGATTATGTTTTTGAGTCGTCTATCAAGTTCATCAAGAACGGCGACGCAGAAGAGGCAGTGCACCTGACGCAGCGCGAACTCGAGTGCCTCAAATGGGCCATGGCAGGAAAATCTTCATGGGAAATATCGATGATTCTTGGATGCTCCGAAGCCACCGTGAATTTCCATATCTCCAACAGCAGGGTCAAGTTTCAGGTGAACACGCGCCAGCAGGCCATCGTCAAGGCAATCAGGCTGGGGCTGCTGGTACCTGATTAATCACGTTCCAGCCTCAGCTCTGATGCCTGAGTGGTAGTGCATTAACTGACAGCAGCTTCTCGCTGCCGCTTCAAGAGAGTTGATTATCTAACGCTGATAGCTCGCGGCAGAGTTGTCTATCTGCCGCCATAATTTCGCTCCCCGGCGAGCTCGCCAAAGGTCCCCATCATTGACCTTGCCCTCCATGTAAAGCTTGATAAGGATGGCGACAGATGTAGGCAAGCCTATGCCCTGCTCAAAACGGCTACCGCGAGACTGTGTCACGCCGAACCTTTTCCAAAATTTTGCCTGGCTTTCCTTGCGAGATTTGCGCAGCTCCTTGAGCTCTTCGGGATTCAAAGCCAGGACCATCGTTTTGAAAGCGTCATCTCTCATCATTGGTTCCTTTGTCATCTTCGGTTTTCCCATTACCGATTAAGTAGTGCCATCTGCATCCCAGACGGGACGTCCGACAGAGGTCAATTCTGACCCAGAGCTGGCAATTCCCCACCTAGCAATCCTGATAGTTATCCAAATATGCATTTCGCATAAATATCTATGCCACCTGCATAACAACTTTCAGGAGGCTGCAAAATGTCGCTACAGATCCAAATCGCATCACGCCGTGAATTCCCTACCCATGAGCTGGGTGATATGCACAGACTGCGCGCCAAGGTGTTCAAGGATCGCATGGGTTGGGATGTGCCTCTCATGAGCGGCATGGAGATTGATGGTTACGATGCCATCGAGCCGACCTACATGATGATTCGTGAGCCTGCCAGTGGCTGTCTTCGGGGCTGTTGGCGAATTCTCCCCACTGAAGGTCCATACATGCTCAAGGATTCATTCCCGCAGCTGCTGCATGGCCAGCCAGCTCCTGAAGACCCCAGAATCTGGGAACTGAGCCGGTTTGCGATCGAAACAGAAGGCCGTCACAGCTTCGGCTTCTCTGAAGTCGCCATGGAATCCATCGGTGAAATCATTGCCTATGGTCATCGCATGGGAATTGAGCAGTATGTAACGGTGACCACGACAGCCATCGAAAGGTTGTTGCGTCGCGCGGGTGTCGTGACATCGCGATTCGGGCCGCCCATCCAGATAGGTGTCGAAAATGCGGTGGCCTTGTATGTAAATATCGAAAGGACATACAAAGCACTTTTCGGCGAGTTGTCCAAGGCCGCCTAACCCATAGGCTTAGCCGTACATGGCTGTGTGGGAGCCATGCTAGAATCATTGCATGGCTCTCTTTCATGTTGTCATTCCTGCCGCCGGCGTCGGCAGCCGGATGAATTCTGAAATCCCCAAGCAGTATCTTCTCTTGGCTGGCAGGCCTGTTATCGAGCGTACCCTGGCTGTTTTCTCGGCAAGCCATCATATCCATTCCGTTATCGTTGCCTTAAGTCCTGAGGATGATTATTGGGACAGCATTGGCATCCGTTTGGACGAAAAAACCCGCATCGTGCGATGCGGCGGCGCATCACGTGCAGAGACAGTGTTGAACGCGCTGGGCCATTTGAAATCCAGTGTTTCAATAGAAGACTGGATACTGGTGCACGATGCCGTCCGCCCCGGATTGAGCCAGGAGGCCTTGACGCGTCTGGTAACAACACTGGGCAAGGACCCTGTTGGCGGGATTCTGGCGCTGCCATTGGCGGATACATTAAAGCGGGCTGCGGGGGATCAGCGGATAGCCCGCACAGAGCCTCGCGACGGTTTATGGCAGGCGCAAACGCCGCAGATGTTTCGCTACGGCGTGTTGCAGGAAGCTTTACTGGCTTGCGGCAATGTGCCCACCGACGAATCGCAGGCGGTGGAAGTGCTGGGTTTGCAGCCAAATCTTGTGGCGGGAGACGCCAGAAATTTTAAGATCACCTATCCTCAGGATTTGGTGCTTGCTGAGGTGTTATGGCGTGCGGATGAGAAGGAGGGCATATGATCAAGATTGGACATGGATTTGATGTGCATCAGCTGGTGGAAGGCCGCAAGTGCATCATCGGCGGCGTGGATATCCCTCATGACAAAGGGCTGGATGGCCATTCCGATGCGGATGTGCTGATCCATGCTGTTTGCGATGCCCTGCTCGGCGCGGCTGCGCTGGGCGATATCGGGCGCCATTTCCCAGATACCGATGAGCGATACAAGGGCATCAATTCACGGCAGCTGCTGCAGCAGGTGGCATGTCTGCTGCGCAATAAGCATTTTTCCATCGTGAATATCGATGCTACGGTCATTGCCCAGGCGCCCAGGCTTGCAAGCCATATTCCGCAGATGTGCATCAATATTTCCGCCTGCTGCGGTCTACCGCCGGATATGGTGAATGTGAAAGCGACAACGTCGGAAAAACTCGGGTTTACCGGGCGTGGTGAAGGAATTGCGGCCGAAGCCGTCTGCCTGATCCAGCGTTTCGAGATTTAATTTAGGCTTTCAGCAGCACAACAACGGCACCGCTGCCGCCATCCGCGTGACGGGCCTGGGCATAGGCGATGACTTCATCTTTCTGCATTAGCCAGCTGCGCAGCTTGTTTTTCAGTACTGGTTCACGATTTCTGGACCCATGTCCCTTGCCGTGCACAACGCGGACACAACGGATGCCGCGCTTTCTGCTCTCGGCGAGAAATTCGGCGACATAGCTGCGTGCATCCTCTACCACCATGCCATGCAAGTCGATCGAAGCCTGGATGACCCAGAACCCGCGTCTCAGCTTGGAGAGGACATCCGGCGCATGACCTTCACGCAGGTAGAGCAGCTCTTCACCGCTTTCAAGCTCATGCGCGGGGATGTAGTCGTCACTGAGTGAATCCGCCAACGCCTGTTTTTCATCGCGCAGAAATTGTTGCGGGATGGGTTTGGGGCGGACAGGAGAGTGGGAAATACGCTTGGGCTTCAGTGGGCGTGCATCCTGTACGGCTGCACGAAACAGCGCAATATCATCATCCGGCAAATCATCGTCCGTTGGGTCAGCTTCAGCCATTCAACCCCCGCTCTGCTACGGGCGGGGTTTCCGCCCGTAGATAGCTACTATTTCAAGCCGTCGAGATAACGTTCGGCATCGAGCGCCGCCATACAACCGCTGCCGGCGCTGGTCACTGCCTGACGGTAAATGTGGTCCTGCACGTCGCCTGCGGCAAATACGCCGGGAATGCTGGTTGCAGTGGCATTGCCTTCGCGCCCCGATTTGGTGACGATATAGCCGCCTTCCATGTCGAGTTGGCCGGCAAAAATGTCGGTATTCGGCTTGTGGCCGATCGCGATGAAAATGCCTTTGAGCGCAATCTCTTTTACGGCGTTGGTTTGGTTATTGTGGATACGCATGCCGGTCACGCCAGTGTTGTCGCCCAGCACCTCGTCGAGAACCGAGTTCAGCTCAAGCACAATCTTGCCTTCCTGCACGCGGTCCATGAGCTTGTCCACAAGAATGGCCTCGGCCTTGAATTTGTCCCGGCGATGCACGAGCGTGACCTTGCTGGCAATATTCGCCAGGTATAAGGCTTCTTCCACTGCGGTATTGCCGCCGCCGATGACGGCCACTTCCTGACCGCGATAGAAAAACCCATCGCAAGTTGCGCATGCTGAGACACCCTTGCCGGAAAACTTCTCTTCTGACGGCAGGCCCAGGTACTGCGCCGAAGCACCGGTGGCGATAATCAATGCGTCGCAGGTGTATTCACCAGAGTCGCCAATCAGACGGATCGGCTTCTCAGTGAGCTTGGCGGTGTGGATATGATCAAAGATCATTTCGGTATTGAATCGTTCCGCATGTCGCTGAAAGCGTGTCATCAATTCCGGCCCCATGACGCCATCAGCATCCGCTGGCCAATTGTCCACCTCGGTTGTGGTCATGAGCTGGCCACCCTGCGCAATACCGGTAATCAGCACCGGCTTCAAGTTAGCCCGTGCGGCATATACGGCAGCGGAATAGCCGGCCGGACCGGAACCGAGAATCAACACGTGAGCGTGTTTGGTGGACATACTTTAAGAACTCCTTTGATAGAACTGATTATTTTTCAAGCAGGCTGCGCAGCATCCAGGCTGTTTTTTCATGCACTTGCAGGCGTTGTGTCAGCAAATCGGCACTGGCTTCGTCAGATGCCTTTTCAGCAGCCGGGAATACCGAACGTGCGGTACGCACGACAGCTTCGTGACCCTCGACCAACTCGCGAATCATGTCCTGCGCCTTGGGCACGGATTCACTTTCCTTGATGGAGCTGAGTCGTGCAAAATCGCGGTAGGTGCCTGGGGCGTAGATATCGAGTGCACGAATACGTTCGGCGACCAGATCCACGGCCAACGCGAGCTCATTATATTGCTCTTCGAACATTAAATGCAGGGTCTGAAACATCGGTCCCGTCACGTTCCAATGAAAATAATGGGTCTTGAGGTATAGCGTATAGGTGTCGGCAAGCAGGCGCGACAAGCCTTCGGCGATTTCCTTGCGGTCTTTTTCCTTGATTCCAATATCCATGACTGATCCTTAATTTAATTGTTGAATACAGAATGACCTGAACCGAAATGTTAGGTTCGTCTCTGTTGTAGCGCAAATTGATTCTCCTAATCTGTGCGATAAATACTGCTGTAACCATATTTATCCGAACGAATACTGCATAAAATCTATGCTGATATAATGCCGGCAAGCGGACAATGACAGGCTCCAACACTTGTTTTTCCAAAAAAAAACCTCTGCACCCCTCAATAGTCGCCGCCAGGTAGCAGCAGCGCCCAAAAATATCCGCCTGATTCGTGAAGCATGGTGGCTGGCACTGGTGGCACTTGGCCTGTATCTGGCGGTAATCCTTTTTACCTATCATCCTACGGACCCGTCCTGGTCGCATAGCGCCAGCGATAGCGTAACTGTGCAGAATGCCGGCGGGCACGTCGGTGCCTGGGTCTCCGACATGCTGCTCTATCTGTTCGGGTTCTCGGCCTGGTGGTGGGTCGTTTTCGCTTTTTATGCGATGTGGCTCGTATATCTCCGACTTGAGACCGAAGCTGTCAGCCAGCGCCCCTTGCTGCTATTCAATATGGTAGGTTTCGGGCTGTTACTGGCGGCTTCTGCCAGTCTCGAAGCCGGGCATACTGTGCCGCTGGCAGTCGAGTTGCCATCCGTGCCAGGCGGCATGCTGGGCAGTGTCATGGACGAGGTGATGCGCACCATGTTCGGTTTCGCTGGTTCCACACTGGTACTGCTGGTGCTGTTTGCCATCGGCTTCAGCCTGTTTACCGGCTGGTCGTGGCTGCTCATCACCGAGAGGCTGGGCGAAGCCCTCATCTTTTCCTATCATTTTGTCATCAATACCTGGCAGGATCGTCAGGACAGGCTTGCGGGCAAACAGGCAGAACAGAGGCGCACGGAATTTGTAGAAAGTGAGCGCAAGCGCGTAGAAGATCGTCCGCCGGTACAGATCGAGAAGCCGGCACTGGAAATACCCAAGAGCGACCGCGTAGAGAAGGAACGTCAAACCGCCCTGTTTGCGTCATTGCCTGATTCCTCGTTGCCGCCTTTGCACCTGCTTGAGGAGCCGCAAGGTGAGATTGAGTTGCAATCTGCAGAAACGCTCGATTTCACTTCGCGCCTTATCGAGCGCAAGCTCATGGATTTCGGTATCGAGGTCAAGGTGATTACAGCATTGCCTGGCCCGGTCATTACCCGTTTCGAGCTGGAGCCTGCGGCGGGCGTGAAGGGCAGCCAGGTGGCTAATCTCTCCCGCGACCTCGCGCGTGCTTTGTCCGTGGTCAGCGTGCGGGTGGTTGAAACCATTCCCGGCAAGAGTTACATGGGGCTGGAGATTCCCAATCCCAAGCGACAGATCGTATATCTGTCTGAAATCCTGGGATCCAAGGTTTACGCGGATGTGCATTCCCCACTGACCATCGCCATGGGCAAGGATATCGCCGGCAAACCGGTGGTGGCAGACTTGGCCAAGATGCCGCATGTACTGGTGGCCGGTACCACAGGCTCGGGCAAGTCGGTGGCGATCAATGCCATGATCTTGAGTCTGTTGTACAAGGCGGAGCCAGAGAAGGTCAGGCTGATTCTGGTGGACCCGAAAATGCTGGAGCTTTCGGTTTACGAAGGCATTCCGCATTTGCTGGCGCCTGTGGTTACCGATATGCGGCAGGCGGCTAATGCGCTCAACTGGTGTGTGGCCGAGATGGAGCGACGTTACAAGCTCATGTCCACCTTTGGCGTCCGCAACCTCGCTGGTTTCAACCAGAAACTGCGCGAAGCGCAGAAGGACGGCACGCCGCTGACCAATCCATTCGCACTGACACCGGAAAGCCCTGAGCCTCTGGATGAGCTGCCGTTGATTGTTGTTGTCATCGATGAGCTGGCCGACCTCATGATGGTCGTGGGAAAGAAAGTGGAAGAGCTTATCGCACGCCTGGCGCAGAAGGCGCGCGCATCCGGCATTCACCTGGTGCTGGCGACGCAGCGGCCGTCGGTAGATGTCATCACCGGCCTTATCAAGGCCAATATTCCTACCCGGGTTGCTTTCCAGGTATCGAGCAAAATTGACTCGCGTACCATCCTTGACCAGATGGGTGCTGAAACGCTGCTGGGGCAGGGCGATATGCTGTACCAGCCGCCTGGCACCAGCGATCCACAACGAATCCACGGCGCCTTTGTTGCCGACCAGGAAGTCCATCGTGTGGTTGAGCACCTGAAGTCGCTGGGTGAACCAAACTATATCGAGGGCATTCTTAACAATGCGAGTGAGGAAGCGGGTGAGGGTGGCAGCATCGAAGGCGGTAGCGAGTCCGACCCGCTTTATGATGAAGCTGTTGCCATTGTGCTCAAAACGCGCCGTGCCTCGATCTCTGCCGTGCAACGCCATTTGCGCATTGGCTATAATCGGGCGGCGCGCCTGATTGAAGAAATGGAACGTGCCGGCCTGGTGTCATCCATGCAAAGCAATGGCAACCGCGAAGTTCTAGCACCTAATAATGAGTAACCAATGACCAGATTCCTGATTAGCCTGATTTCGATATTCCCGCTTATTTGCCATGCTGGCGGTGTTGACCAACTGCAATCGTTTTTCAGCAAGACGCAATCCATGCGCGCACATTTTCATCAAACGGTGGTAGATAGCCAAGGCAGAAAGGTGCAAGAAGTCGATGGCACCATGCAGCTGCAGCGTCCGGGAAAATTCCGCTGGGATTACAACAAGCCGTATGTGCAGCAGATTGTCGGCGATGGTGAAAAAGTCTGGCTGTTCGATCCCGAGCTGAATCAGGTGACTGTGCGCACAATCAGCAGTGCCATCGGCTCAAGTCCGGCCGCCTTGCTTGCAGGCAGCAAAGAGATCGAAAAGAGTTTTGAACTCAGGGATGAAGGTCGGCAGGACGTGCTGGAATGGGTGATGGCAACCCCCAGAGATGAAGACAACGGTTTTGAGAAGGTATATCTGGGCTTTCAGGACAATCTGTTGAAAGAGATGGAGATGCGCGACAATTTCGGGCACATCACTGTCATCGAATTCTCCAGCATCGAGCTTAATCCCAAGCTTCCCGGCCAGATTTTTTCGTTCAAGCCTCCCGCAGGTGCAGACGTCGTAGGTGAATGATCCGCAGTTTCATGCTGCTTGCATAAAACAGCCCCGTTTGTAGTATAGTTTCGAAAAACAAAAACGATACTAATCAGGGGGTTCCAATGTCGTTGACGCGTCTCGGCGTGCTCGCAGCTCTGGCCTGTGTGCTGGCCTTTTCCATGCCTGTCTATTCGGCAGACGATCCCCTTCTTCAGCAGGCGCTCAGCCTGATCAATACCCAGGAATACAAGAAAGCCTATGACTTGCTTGAGCCGCTGGAATCGCAACGTGCCGGCGAGGTCGATTATGATTACCTGCTGGGTGTGGCTGCGGTTGAAAGCGGTAACGTCACGCGCGGGGTGTTTGCCCTTGAGCGCGTGCTGGCGATCAACCCCAACCATACGGCTGCAAGAACTCAAATCGCCAAGGCACATTTTCAATTGGGCGAGATTGATACTTCCAAAGCCGAGTTCAACAACCTGCTTTCTCAAAGTCCGGGGCATGAAACGGCAGATGCCATCAACCGTTTTATGTCTGCAATCGATAAGGCATTGGGGCTTACCACTACCTTTGGAGCCTATTTGGATATTGGGTATGGTTTCGATAGCAATATCAACAGTGCTACCTCATCCAATACTGTTTCAATCTCACTTTTCCCTGGCACCCCGCTTGTCGACATTCCCTTGGCTGGGGCAGCGCAGGAGCAATCCAGCAAATACATCAGCCTCGCTGGCGGCGCTTCTTTCCGTCACCCGTTGACCCAAGACCTGGCAGTTTTTGGATCGGTAAATGGCCTGACTCGTACTAACTGGAATGAAAGTCAGTTTGACCCTTCCATCATGGACTACAACCTTGGGCTCACGTACAAGAAACATATTGATATGTTTACGGTTGGGCTGCAGGGCAATACCTATGACCTGGATGGGGACAGATTCCGCAGATCGTATGGCGCGCTGGGGCAATGGCAGCGTGATGTCGATGACAAGAACCAAGTTAGCGTATATGGGCATTACTCAAAACTGTCTTACCCGGACAGTGACGTCCGCGATGCCGACCGTTACATCCTTGGCGCCGGCTGGGCGCATGTATTCGCAGGCGACAAGACGCCAGTGGTTTTCTTTGGGCCTTATATCGGCAAGGAAAACACCGAGGATTCCGATTTTGATTTCCTGAGCAATTCCATTTATGGCATACGGGCAGGGGGCCAGCTCAGCATGAGTCCTAAACTGGTGGCATACGTCGGTGCCAGCTATGAATATCGCGACTACGATGAACGGGACCCCATTTTTGCCGAGACGCGCCGCGACAACCAGTACGACTTCAATGTCGGGCTGCGTTATTTGCCAGGGTACAAATGGACCATCAGGCCGCAGCTGAGCTATCTGAAGAATAATTCCAATACCACGGTGTTTGATTTTGACCGCGCGGTTTTATCCATCAACTTCCGCAAAGACTTTAACTGGTAAGCGCCAGGAGAACCTCATGAATACCCCATCTTTCAGCCTGAGACGTCAGACCCTAATAGCCGCGCTCGTATCGGCTGCATTTCCATTGGCTTCGCAAGCGGCGGCAGGCAGAGTCGAATTTGCGGTGGGCAGTGTAAATGCTGTGGGACGGGATGGCAGCTCACGAGCCCTGACAAAAGGCGGCGAGATTGATAATGGCGACACGATTCAGACGGCTGAGGGGCGCGCCCAGATTCGCTTCTCCGATGGCGGTTATATATCACTGCAGCCCAACACCGAGTTTAAGGTGGAGGATTATTCGTATAGCGGTAAGCCGGATGGCAGTGAAAAAGGTGTTTTCAGTCTGGTAAAGGGTGGATTGCGCGCAATCACGGGTGCCATCGGCCACACCAACAAACAAGCCTATCGCGTCAATACCCCTGTCGCCACCATAGGCATTCGCGGTACGGAATACCTCGCACAGTATGGCGGTACGAAGTTGCTGGTGAAGGTCGGAAATGGCGCGGTGTATTTGGTGAATTCTGCTGGTGACATTGTTCTTTACAAGGGACAGGTTGGGGAAGTTGGTGAAGGCACCAAGCCGCAATACAGCAGTGAACAGCCTTCTGTCGCCGCTGCAGGTCCGGCCGGCGGTACACCTCAGGAAACCCAGGAGCAACAAGGTAACAAAGAACAAGAGCAAATCTTCCTAGCGGGTGAATTGCGCACATCAGACGGCGCACCTTGTGCAATCAGCGAGACCTGTTTTAACGGTCATGATTTTCCCCAACTGGATCAGCTCAATCAGTTGCTGCAGGGGCCTTTGGCAAATCTCAGTCAGTTGGCAGCGTTGGATGCAGGAGCTGTCTATACAGCAACAAATGCAGTCACGATGACAGGTGGGACTGGGCCTAGTTTTGGCTCCTCGACATCAGTGTTGCTGGTCAATTTCAGGGAATACAACGCCAGTTTCGTAATGAATGCAACTTTCACATCGGGAGCTCTTTCTGGGTACGGCGTGGCAGGCGGAATTGATGGAGCAATGAATACAAGCGGAGGATTCAACTTTAGCTCTGGTGCTGTTACCCAAGTCTACTCAGGGACCATGGCAGTAGATAGTGGGCCAGGTTCATTGTCGGTCCATTCGGCTGCGCTAGACTCCACCAACCTGTCTAAAGCAACCGTGACGTACTCCTTCAGTGAAGGTTATAAAGGTTCGAGTAGCGGCAATATCACTGCAAATATGAATGGAATCGCTTTCCCAAATAGTTCTATCAACTATCCGTCAGAAGAAACCCCTCATTGAATATTCACTGGCTGATAGGATCCATCCGGGGCATGGTACTGGGTGATCTCGCATAGTGTCCTTTCAAATAGTTGCAAGTAGCGGCAGAGATTCACAGCCGTTTCTAGATATCGTTATCATACTGGCATGGCCCTCACCTTAAATGGCTATTTCCAGATTGAAGACAAGTCAGTGCGCATTATTTCTTGCCTGCAATCTGGAAAGTTTGAGCGGGCTGAAGAGCTTTGCAGGAATATTCTTAGTGCAGGTGATTTCATTCCAAGGCTGCATTTCTACCTTGGGGCATCCCTAGAGGGGCAGGGGAAGTTTGAGTCAGCCCTGGAGGCTTTTGATAAAGCTCTTGCGTTGGATGCCGGGGATGTCCATTGCTGGGCGGCAAAGCTGTCCATACTTACCAGGCTGAATCGTCTCGACGAAGCGATTGAAGTTGCAACCAAAGCCTGCGAATTGCATCCTGGCTCTGCTTTTCTCAGAGCCAATCTGGGCAGCATCCTGTTCCAGGCCAACAAGCTGCCGCAGACATTGGAGGCATACAGGCAAGCGCTCCTGCTTGATCCCAAAGAGCCCACCGCTCTCGTCCATATGTCCTCAGTGCTGGTCAAAATGGGACAGCATCCACTCGCGGTGAGCCAGGCGCAGATCGCGCTCAGCATTCTCCCAGGCAATATCGAAATCATGAACAATCTCGCTGAGGCGCATATCCAGAAGCATGAATTTGTGTCGGCGCTGGGAATTTGCGACGAGTCGCTGCGTCTGGCTTCGGGCAATGCAGTGATGCACTTCAAGCGTGGACTGGTGTTGTCATATCTGCAGCGCTATATCGAAGCCCGAGAGGCATTTGCTATCGCCGTGAACCTGGATCCTAAGGTCGCAAGCAAGTATTACCCCCATCTGGCGAATGACTCATCCGGTCGCGAAGTTACCGTCATACCCGAGCTGATTTTTCTTGATGTCGTCTATCATCAGCAAACACGCTGCAATTGGAAATATCGAGAAGAATACATTCGCACTCTGCATGAGATGCTGTTGTACCATACTGGAAAGATAAAGCTGGGCATGATGTCTGCATTGGCATTCCAGATGATTTCATTACCGATGGACGGGAATGAGCGTCTGAAGCTGATCAGGCAGGTGGCTGGAAGTTATACAGATGGCGTCAAGCCATACTCCAAGTGTTATGTGCATCTGCCTAAAAATACTGACAAAATCAGAATAGGCTATGTATCGCCAGATTTCAGGGCCCACCCCGTAGGTTTGCTGAGCCGACTGATTTATGGGCTTCATGATCGCGAACGGTTCGGGATATATGCCTATTCCCTGCATCAGCCTGAGAAAACCGATGACGCTGTTCATGCGCACATCATCCAAACATGTGATGTGTTCCGTGATGTTAGCGGCTCTTCATTTACAGAAAGTGCTCAGCAAATACATGCTGATGCGATAGATATCCTAGTGGATCTGGCGGGTTACACGACCTATGCCTGCCCCGAGATTTTTGCCTTGCGTCCTGCACCTGTCCAGATAGCTTATCTGGGATATCCCGGTACGACGGGCACCGATTTCATGGATTACGCAATCGCGGACCGCACAATCGTGCGGGATGAAAACTCGTCGCACTGGAGCGAGCAGCTGATTCGTTTGCCCAACGCGCATTGCCCGTATGATTTCCAGCTAGATAACAGTGCTATTTGCAGGGCACGAAGCGAGTACGGTCTGGCGGAAGAGACCGTTGTTTTATGCTGCTTCAACAACAGTTACAAGATTGAACCGGGCATTTTTGCTGTCTGGATGAATATCCTACGTGCTGTGCCAGAAAGCGTGCTCTGGATTTTGGGCGTGCAGGCAGATACCAGGAATCATCTGCGTAGATCCGCTGAGGAGGCGGGCATCAGTGCGGACAGATTAGTATTTGCCGGAGTGCTTCCTCACGCTGAACACATCAAACGTTACCAGCTTGCCGACCTCTTTCTCGATACGTACTGGCATAATGCGCATACCACGGCGGCAGATGCCTTATGGCAGGGCCTGCCTGTGCTGACTTGCCAAGGCACGGTAGCATCGTCGCGATTGGCTTCATCCCTGTTGCATGCGCTGGATTTGCAGGATGACCTGGTTGTTGAAACCCTGGATGAGTATCAGGAGAAGGCAATCTTTTACGCCCGCAACAGGGAGGCGCTGGCAGCTGTGAAGCACAAGCTTGCCATCAACCGGCATACCCAGCCATTATTCGATACCGCATTGACGGTCAGGCATCTGGAGCAGGGCTATATTGCCGCGTGGGAACGTTATCGGGCTGGCCTGCCGCCTGCCCCGATTGATATTGCTGACAGCAGAAAGAACGTCATTGAGCGATCTGTTTGAGCCTAAGAATCCGCAAGCGCCGCTGGCAGAACAACTGCGCCCAAAAAGCCTGGATGAAGTTGTAGGCCAGTCCCATCTGCTGGGTGAAGGAAAACCGCTACGGCTGGCCTTCACCTCGGGCAAATTGCCCTCCATGATTCTCTGGGGCCCGCCCGGTGTGGGCAAAACCACGCTCGCCCGGCTCATCGCCAAGGCGGTGGAAGCCGAATTCATCCCTTTGTCGGCCGTCATGGCCGGCGTCAAGGATATCCGCGAATCGGTGCAGCTGGCCGAGCATAATCTGCAGCAATCCGGTCGCCGCACCATCATGTTTGTGGATGAGGTGCACCGTTTCAACAAGTCACAGCAGGATGCCTTCTTGCCCTATGTCGAGAGCGGCCTGATCACCTTTATTGGCGCTACCACCGAAAATCCTTCGTTTGAAGTCAACAGTGCGCTACTGAGCCGCGCCCAGGTGTTCGTACTCAGCGCGTTATCAGAGGCTGAGCTTGACCAGTTGTTCGAGCGCGCACTGAGTGTTGCCGGCAATGGTATTACGGTACAGCCTGAGGTCAGGGAGCAGGTGCTGGCTTATGCCGATGGTGATGCGCGCCGATTGCTGAATTTTCTCGAAGGCCTGTTCAACGCAGCGCAGTCGGAGGGCAAGAATGTCATTGACGAAGCATTTCTGCAATCAACCATGGCGAGCAAGCTGCGCCGTTTCGACAAGGGTGGCGAAGCGTTTTACGACCAGATATCCGCGCTGCACAAATCGGTGCGCGGCTCCAATCCGGATGCCGCGCTTTACTGGTTCCTGCGCATGCTGGATGGCGGCGCAGATCCGCTCTACCTGGGCCGTCGCATCATTCGTATGGCCATCGAAGACATAGGCTTGGCCGATCCTCGCGCACAAAGCATGGCGCTCGAAGCCTGTGAGATTTACGAACGGCTGGGCTCACCAGAAGGAGAGCTTGCGCTGTCGAATGCCGTGCTCTATCTTGCGGTCGCGCCCAAGAGCAATGCCGCCTACATGGCTTACAATGAGGCCAAGGCATTTGTCGGCAAGGACAAATCGCGTTCCGTGCCGCTGCATCTGCGCAATGCGCCGACCAAGCTCATGAAGGCGTTGGATTACGGCAAGGAATATCGCTACGCACATCATGAGCCGGATGCCTACGCAGCGGGTGAAAGCTACCTTCCGGACGACATGCCAGAAGTGCGTTTCTATACGCCAACCCCACGCGGGCTGGAAGGCAAGATTGGCGAGAAGCTCGCGCATTTGCATGAGCTGGACAAGCAGGCAAAAAAGAAAAAAAGTGGAGATTAGATGTTAGATATTCAGTTATTGAGAAATGACCTCAACCAGGTTGCAGCCAGGCTGGCAGCGCGAGGTTTCCAGCTAGACAAGGCAGCTTTTGCCGCACTTGAGCAAGAGCGCAAACAGGCGCAGACAAGTACGCAGGATCTACAAGCCAAGCGCAACGCAGTATCCAAGCAGATCGGCATTGCCAAGTCCAAGGGTGAGGATGCCGCACCCATCATGGCCGAGGTTGCGGGTCTTGGCGATCAGCTCAAGGCAGAGGAGGAGCGCTTACTGGCCATCCAATCGCAGATGCAGGACTTGCTGCTGAGCCTGCCCAACCTGCCGCATGACAGCGTGCCGCTCGGCAAGTCTGAAGACGACAACGTCGAGGTGCGCAAGGTCGGAACGCCGCGCACGTTTGATTTCGAGGTCAAGGATCATGTTGATGTTGGTTCGCCTTTAGGTCTCGATTCCGATACTGGAGCTAAACTGACCGGCGCCAGATTTACGCTGATGCGGGGCCATATCGCGAAATTGCATCGTGCGTTAGCGCAATTCATGCTGGATGTGCAGACTGAGCAACATGGCTACAGCGAATGCTATACGCCGTATATAGTCAATGATCTAACCTTACAAGGTACGGGCCAGCTGCCAAAGTTCAAGGAAGATTTATTCCAAGTCTCATTCGGGGCATCAGAGGGTAAGAAGGCAGCAGTTGATGTGATGCTAAAAGGAAATGAAGAAAATCCACGTGGAATTCGCACAGAGGACCGCTATTGGTATTTGATTCCCACCTCTGAAGTCACACTGACCAATACCGTGCGCGACGAAATTCTTCCGCTGGAATCATTGCCGGTCAAACTGACGGCGCATACGCCGTGCTTCCGCTCCGAGGCTGGCTCCTATGGCAAGGATACGCGCGGCATGATCCGCCAGCATCAGTTCGACAAGGTGGAGATGGTGCAAATCGTTCATCCAGAGAAAAGCTACGAAGCGCTGGAGGAAATGGTCGGCCATGCCGAGAACATCCTCAAGGCGCTGGAGCTCCCATATCGCGTAGTTTCGCTCTGCACAGGCGACATGGGTTTCGGCGCAGCCAAGACTTACGATCTGGAAGTCTGGCTGCCAGCGCAGAATACTTATCGTGAAATCTCGTCTGTCTCGAACTGCGAAGCATTCCAGGCGCGCAGAATGCAGGCCCGTTTCCGCAGTGAAGGCGGCAAGCCGGAGCTGGTGCATACCCTGAACGGTTCCGGTCTGGCAGTAGGTCGCACGCTGGTTGCAGTACTCGAGAATTATCAGAATGCTGACGGAAGCGTGACAGTCCCCACGGCGCTACAGTCCTACATGGGTGGCAGGGAAGTTCTCAAGGTTTAGCTTGAAGTCTGGTATTTAGGGGATCGGCCCGAACCCCGGGCTGAACCAGGCCAGGTCGAGGTCAGGCAGCAATTGCTTGTGACTTGGCTCGTGGCGTTCGAGAATCTTGTGATAGGTCCGGATGGATTCCACAAATACCACGGGCGCGCCGCCGCTGGCATAACCGTATTTCAGCGTTGAGTAATACTCCACCTTGTTGAGTAGCGGCAGGGTTTTCTTGACGTCGGCCCAGCTGTCCGGGTTGAGCTTCATGCGCTGGGCCAATACACGTGCATCCTCAAGATGAGCTAGCCCGATATTGTAGGCAGCCAGCGCCATCCACGTCTTGTCAGGCTCCGCAATCCGCTCAGGTAGTGACTCCTTCAGCAGCACGATATAACGTGCGCCGGCGATGATGCTCTGCTTGGCATCCAGCCGATCTGTGACGCCCATGCGGTCGGCCGTGTCTTCGGTCAGCATCATCATGCCGCGCACATTGGTCGGCGATGTGTTGAAGCGATCCCAGTGCGATTCCTGATAGCTGACTGCCGCGAGTAACCGCCAATCCAGAGAGGTCAGCTCCTGAGCCTGCTTGAACAGACCGATGAATTGCGGAAGTATGGTTTTCGAGCGCTGCAGGAAGGCCGTGACGTCTATGGGCTTGAGCCGGTTGGAGTGTCCGTAATAGCGATCCAGCAGATTGCGCAAGGTGCCATCCTTCTTGATGCGGGCGATAAATGCGTTGGCTTTTTCTTTTAGCCATGGATACCGCTCCTTGGGGAATGCCCAGCCAATATCTTCGGGCTTGCCAAGTGCCATGCCGTTCCGCAGGTTCGGATAATAATTGCCCAGTACGGCCGCCAGATGGTCATCCGCTACGGTGTAGTCGAGTTCGCCGGTGGCGACCTTTTCCAGTAACTCGTCGGCGCTGACATTGCCCAACTCTTCCCAGACCAGCTGCGGCTCATCTTTCGACAGTGCGCGCAGGCGTTCTGCATAGCTCGTACCTGCAGGCACCACGATGTTGGCATTCAGCAGATCCTGCACCTTCTTGGGTGCTTTGCCCTGCTCGGTGTTGTAAACGACGTATTGCTGGACACCCTGATAGGGCATGCTGAAATCCACCATGCGTTTTCTGATGGAAGTGATGGTCAGGTCGGCAGCGGCCATATGGGCACGGCCTTCGAGCAGTGTGGGCAGGACTTCGGAAATATTGCCTACAAGCAGAAAGCTGACTTTGTATTCCGGCCCGAGGTCAGCCGCAAATAGGCGCACAAGATCGTATTCGAGGCCCGCAAATGCATTGTCGCCATTCACATAATAAGTATTGGGCCCATTATGTGTGACTACGATCAGCTCCTTGCTCTGCCTGACATCGGGCAGGGGCTCGGGCAGCTTTTTGCACCCTGCCGAGACCAGCATGAGCAGCATGAGAAAAAACATGCGCATGCAGGGAGTTTCTCCAAGTTTTCCCGCTTTGTCCAGCTTCAGCAATATAGTGCTTCGGAAGATATCGTCGTGATGCTAAAATGCGGCTCCTGCGCAATGCAGGAGAGCGGAAAGGTGGCAGAGTGGTCGAATGCGCCGGACTCGAAATTCGGTATAGCGGTCTCCGCTATCGTGGGTTCGAATCCCACCCTTTCCGCCAGCTTCAGCGATGCAGCTTGTTCTTATCCAGCACCGCAACAATGATCAGCATATAAGCCGCCAACCTGACCGCATATTGCATCGACAACTCGTCAGGCATCCAGTCATTTCCTTGCAGCAGTCGGTCTACAGCCTGCAATACGAAAGAAATACTCAGAAACAGGAAGAATCGGTCATGGGTCTTCCTCCAGAAGTGCAGGAAAAACAGTCCAATAACCAGCGACAGGCTGGCGGTTGCACCCATGAGTATTCCATTCATGATTTCAGCGGTCCTCGAAAATCAAGCCGTATATCAGGGGCAGCAGGGCGATGAAGGCGATGCTCAGACGCAGCGTCAGCAAATCGTTGCTGTACGCCAGCTTGTCGAACATCAGAATGATGTTGTTGAGCGTAAGGCCGGCAAAACACCAGCTGCTCCATAGCAGTAGACGATAGCCGCTGATGAGGTAGGCGCGGACCATTAGCAGCGTACATATCAGGGCCGTTGTCGCGCAAAGACCGTAGATCACGAAATTCATTTATGAGAACCTCGCCATTTGAATGCGTCAGCGTATTGCTGCACGTTTTTCTGCGACGCATTTGCGTGTATCAGATGGGTGACTTCAATGAGATTATGCGCATAAAAATCGATGAGTTTGTTGATGAGCTCGTCAAGCTCGGGGGATTCCGGCTTGTAGATGTATTGGCCGGGGCGGCCAGGAACCGCAGAACAGATGCGTGCTGAGCAAAGCTTTCTGAGGATGACTTTAACCTGATCCCTCGCCAGGTAAAGCCGTCTGCCGATGGCTTCGGATTCCCATGGCCGAACCGGCGGGCCTTTAAATAACAGGATGGCTTCAAGATAAGGTATCGAAGGAATCGACAGGATGAAAATCCGCAGATCATCCGTGAGTTTTTCTGTGCTCATATTTGCAACTTCCGGTTTAATCACCGGTGCCTCCACCAGCAGATTCAACTGGCAAAGGTAGACTCCAGCCAGTGCTAAAAAAGGGCTTTTGCAAAGGCCCTGCGTGTTTCGATTTCTTCTGACGACATCACTGCTTCCGGCCGCCAGTCAGCGACAACACCCGGGTTGGATCCGAGATTGAGGTCGATGTATTCGGCCAATGTGGCAATGAATCCGGCCATAAAGGGCGTTAACGGCCCCGCAGCAGTTGTTAAGGTGGAAACCATCCTTACTCTCTCCCCGTCATAATCAGAGTCAGGCAGCTCAGACATGCATTCCATTTTTTTTATTGCTTTTAAGCATGCCTCTGCGCCATCGCGCGAGCTGTTGTTGTTCTTTTTAATCATGGTTTCCCCTTAATTCTTATTATTGGCTCTTAATACGCAGCTTCCATGCCATTGGATTACGCATGTGCGCGGCACTTGCTGCTTGCCAGCAAGGTAATCCTGAATAGGGCGCCAGGTAAGGATACTTATGTCCGTGACACGACATAATCCCTGACTTTGGCTGGAGGGCCAGAAAATGGGTGGGAGTAAATACCGTGGGAATTTCGTCAGCTTTTAAACACTGGCGTCTACTTTTCGACAACAGCAGATGTATGCAACATCCGTGAATGGGAAACCGCGGTAAAATACGCGTCCCCAACCCCGGCAATATCATACTGGCCAGTCAATGAATGTTTTTTACGAGGAAGACGGCAGCTTCAAAGTGGCTTCCATCATGACCGAGAACCCCGGTTCACTACAGGTGGAGGCGCCTGGCGGCAAGCGATCCAAAATAAAAACGGCCAATGTGCTCTTGCGTTTTGACGGCGCACTTTCAGGGTTCATGGACAGTGTCGAACAGGAGTCGCAAGGGCTCGATGCAGCTTTCCTGTGGGAATGCTGCGGGGAGGATGAGTTCAGTTTCGAGCAACTGGCGCAGGAGTATTATGGTGCCAAACCCAGTCCGCAGCAGGGGGCCGCTGTAGCGCTGTCTCTGCATGGCGCACCGATGTATTTTTACCGGAAAGGCAAGGGCCGTTACAAGGCCGCTCCGGAAGACAACCTGAAAGCCGCGCTGGCCTCCCAGGAAAAGAAGCGGTTGCAGGCGGAAAAGATTTCCCTTTATGTCGAACAGCTCAAAGCCCATCAACTGCCGGAGGAGTTCAAAGACAGGCTCGACATGCTGTTCTATGAGCCTGACAAGAACACGCTGGAATGGAAGGCCCTTGATCAGGCGGCAACCGAATTGCAGATGAGCCGACTCAAGCTGCTGGAAGCTTGCGGTGCGATCACGTCACCGCATGATTACCATCTGGGCGCGTTTCTGCGCGAGCATTTCCCCACAGGCGTACACCACCAGGCGCACGAGGCAGTCGTGGTAGTTCCAGAGGAGCTGGAGCAAGCCGAGGCGGAAGCATTCAGCATCGATGACAGTACGACGACCGAGATCGATGATGCCCTTTCCGTGCAGCGCTTACCTGATGGCAACATGCGTGTGGGCATTCATATTGCCGCGCCAGCGCTGGGCATCATACCGGGAGGTGAGCTGGACACGATCGCCATGAAGCGGCTATCCACGGTTTATATGCCGGGCAACAAAATCACCATGCTGCCTGTTGCTGCCATCGATCCGTTCAGTTTGGCAGAAGGAGAATGCAAGCCGGCCCTATCCCTGTATCTGGATGTTGCATCCGATATGTCCATCATCAATCGCCATAGCAAGGTGGAGCTGGTCAACATCAAGGCAAATCTGCGTCATGATGAACTGGAGCCGCATTTCAACGAGCACACGCTGCAGGTCCCGAGTGGACACCCCTATTGGGAAAGTCTTGCGTTCATGCACCGGCTGGCAGAATCCCTGGAAAAAGCGCGTGGCAAATACGATCCCAATCGCGCGCCACAAGTGGACTACAACTTCTATGTGGAAGACGGGCTGGTGAAAATTGTCAGCCGTCATCGCGGTTCGCCTATGGACAAGGTCGTGGCAGAGCTCATGATTGAGGCCAACAGCCAGTGGGGTGCCTTGCTGCATGCGCATGATGTGCCAGGTATCTATCGCGCCCAGAATAACGGCAAGGTTTACATGACGATGAAGGCGGAACCGCATCAGGGGCTAGGCGTTAGCCAGTACACATGGTGCACTTCCCCGTTGCGGCGCATGGTCGATCTCGTGAACCAGCGCCAGATTATCGCTGTACTGCAGAATACGCCTGCGCCGTATTCCAGGAAGGACGAGACCCTGAGCAACATCATGCGAGATTTCGATATTGCCTATAACACCTATCATGAGTTTCAGCACCGCATGGAACGCTACTGGTGTCTGCAATATATCCGGCAGCAAGGCTTGACCGAAATCGGAGCGACAGTCGTGCGCGAAAATCTTGTGCGGCTGGATGGCATGCCTTACATCACAAAGGTGCATAGCCTGCCGAATCTTTCAACAGGCGCGCATGTCCAGCTTGAAATCAAACGCATGGATTTTCTGGAGATAGAGCTCGAGACGAGGTTCAAATCAGCCGATGCCGAACCTGCAATACCAGGCACGGTGGCAGCCTGATGATACGCGCCGGACAGCGGTTTTTACGCAGCATTCATCGCAGTGTGTCATCCGACGACAGCGTGGATGTCAGTGAATCGGATGGCCTTCGTTCCCTGCATCTTGGCAACAGCACCGTGCAAAGTTCAATGCGGATGTCTGATCCCTGCGCGCTTGAGCTCACTTACACGCGCGGCATGATGAGCTTCCTGCTGTTCGCTCCGCATGTACGCAACATCGTGATGATAGGGCTGGGCGGAGGTTCAGTACCCAAGTATATCCATGAGTATCTACCCGCAATCGAAAGCATCCGCGTATTGGAGATCAATCCGCGCGTCATCCAGATTGCGCGCAGCCATTTCGCAGTGCCGGAAAATGACACCAGGTTGCAGATTGTCGAAGGAGATGGTGCTCAGTATGTGAGGGAACATGCTGATTCCGCGCAGGTTCTGATGATAGATGCCTTCGACAGCAATGGCATTCCAGCGGATTTATGCTCGCAGAAGTTCTTTGATTATTGCGCCCAGACGCTGACCGGGGATGGTTTGCTGGTTATCAATCTGTGGGGCAGCGACCGCAATTTTGATGTGTACCTCCAGCGCATTGAACAAGCATTCGACCATCGAGTGCTGATTTTGCCTACCGGCAGGCCGGGGAATATCGTGGTGCTCGCATTCCGACGTATTCCTGCCGAGCTGCGCTGGCCGGAGCTTAGGGAACGCGCGCGAAAGCTTGAGCAAATCCACAAGATCGAATTCCTGCAGTTCATCGAGAAAATCCGGGATTGCAATCCGGGTACTGCGCATCGACTTACGTTGGAGGGTAGCGCATGAGTCAGGAGTATTTCTTTGCCACTTGTCCTAGAGGACTGGAGGCCGTTCTTGCTGAAGAACTGATGGGGTGTGGTGCTGCGAACGTGCAGCCTGTGGAAGGCGGCGCGAGTTTTACCGGCGACTTTCCAGCCTGTTATCGGGCGAATCTCCAGAGCCGTGTGGCGACGCGCATCCTGTGGCGTGTGGGCCAGGGCAGGTATACAAGTGAAGATGATATCTACCAGGCTGTGTTGCGACTGGACTGGACGCAATGGTTCAAGGTTGACATGAACTTCATGGTGAAGGTGACGGGTGTTAAATGTCCGCTCAAAAGCCTGGAATTCGTGACCCTCAGAATCAAGGATGCAGTTTGCGACCGCTTCCGCCAGTCGCTGAATCGTCGGCCTGACATTAATACCCGTGAACCGGATGTGCGCGTACATGCCTATCTCACTGCCGATCAATACCAGATATATCTGGACACTTCCGGTGCAGCGTTATATCAGCGCGGGTTTCGCCGCTCCAGTGTGGAAGCGCCTTTGCGCGAAAACCTCGCTGCGGGAATTCTGAAGCTCACAGGCTGGCAACCTGGCACGCCCCTGCTGGATCCGATGTGTGGCAGCGGGACTTTCCTTCTTGAGACTGCCATGATGGCGCTGGATATTGCGCCTGGGAGCAGGCGCAAGTTTGCATTTGAGAAACTCAACAATTTTGATCAGTCTGCGTGGCAGGTCATCAAGCAACAGGCTGAGAAAAAAGCCAAAACGGTCACGTTTCAAAAAATCTATGGAGGCGATGCGGATTTGCGTGCAGTACGAGTCAGCAAAACAAATTTGCAGGAAGCCGGGCTGCTGGAAGCGGTGCAGTTGGCCCACAAGGATTTTGCCGAGGTAGTTGCGCCGGCTGAAGCGGGCATACTGGTCGCTAATCCACCGTACGGTGTACGGATCGGGGAAGACGAGGCGCTGGCAGAGCTGTATCCACAAATGGGGGAAACGCTGAAGCGCGGGTTCGCCGGCTGGACTGCCTATTTCCTCACTTCAGATATGCGCCTGCCCAAGCTCATGCGGCTCGCGCCCTCTAAGCGCACGCCATTATTCAATGGGCCACTGGAATGCCGGTTGTTTGAAATCAAACTGGTAGCTGGCTCGAACCGGAAAGAGAAACATGACTGATTCCCTGAAAGAGCTGCGCAGCCGATTGCAGACGTTCGTTGATGAGCGTGACTGGCAGCAGTTTCATTCACCGAAGAACCTGGCAATGGCGATGATCGTGGAAGCTGCAGAACTGGTTGAACATTTTCAATGGATGACCGAACAGCAAAGCCGTGAACTGACCCCGGAGAAAAAAGAGCTTGTGAGCCAGGAAATTGCTGACACTTTTGTTTATCTACTGCGCATTGCAGAGGTGCTGGATATCGATATCATCGATGCGGCCAAACGCAAACTGGAGCTTAACGCCAGAAAATATCCGGCGGAAAAGGCGCGCGGCCGCAACGACAAATATACGGAATACGAAAAATAAAAAAACGCCAGCATTGCTGGCGTTTTAAATTTGGACTTTCCCGGATCAACTCAATGCCGCAATTGCGGCATCATAGTTGGGTTCATTGGTGATTTCGGACACCAATTCGCTATGCAGTACCTGATTGTTCTCATCCAGTACAATCACGGCGCGAGCTGTTAATCCTGCAAGGCTGCTGTCATTGATGGCCACGCCATAACTCTCGGCAAAATTTGCAGTATTGCGGAATGTAGATAGCGTTTGTACGTTTTCGATACCTTCTGCACCGCAAAACCTGTTCTGTGCGAAAGGCAGGTCAGCCGAAATACATAGCACGACAGTATTCTCCAGGCTGCCCGCGCGCTGGTTGAAGGCGCGGACGGACATGGCGCAGGTGGGCGTATCAATGCTGGGGAATATGTTGAGTACCTTGCGTTTGCCGGCGAAGTTGGCGAGAGAGACATCGGCGCGAGTTTTATCTGCCAGTTTGAAATCCGGCACGCTCTGGCCTTGCTGTGGAAAATTACCCCCGATCTCTACGGGATTTCCTTTTAAGGTAACAGTGCTCATATGGAGGTCCTTTCTGATGAAGAGATTAAAGCGTGTAGCGAGTACTGCGGAAGCAAAAACGCCCTCGAACGAGGGCGTTTTTTTTGATTAAACGACCTGCTGTTAGCTTAGCAGGTTCTCGCTGATATAACCAATGGTCATCGTCTGGTTATGCAGAACGCTGTCTGTGGTATTGGGGCGTGGACAGAATTCGCCGTATGAGTAAAAGCCAGTCAAGGAAGTTTGCGGTCCGAGTATCTGTTGTACGGCTTTCACTTCGTCCGCGACTTGATCCGCCATGACCAGCTTGCGGCCCACGCAGCTGACGCAGACGGCAAGGCCGGGCTGATTGGTCGATGTGCTGGCGAGATTGCCGGTCACCAGATTGGCAGCGCCACCTGCACCTTCAACCAGCCTGTCGTGCGTTGTCTGGCAGAAACGAACGGTTTCACCTTCTTCCACATTGCCTGCAAATGTGAGGCTGTTCTGGGCTTGGTCAACTGACAGCAGCGTACGTACCTTTTCCACATCGCGCTTGCCTTCTTCAATGATGGCAAAAGGAAAACGCAGGCCGCTGCCCGGGAGTCCCTTGGAGTTCTGGTCGCCGATGTACATGCGATAAAGGGGCAGGGCAGGTTTGCCGTCCATCTCGTAGACTACGTTCTTCACAGAGCGCGTGATTTTGCGTGGCGGGCCGTAGGGCTTCCATCCGCCCAGCGCGCCATTGGCGGTAATGAGGTTATTGCCGTAAAGACCGACGGCAATAACCAGATTATCGGAGATGGTGTCATTGAAAATCTGCAAGGTCTTGACGAATGCGGCGCTGTCGCCTGCCATGCCGCCGACAATCGGCGTATCACCCAGCACGCTTTGGAAGCCCTGAAGCAGTTCGGAGCCATTGACATTGAGACCGTCTGACAGCACCAACACCATGCGCAGGCTGTCAGCCTTGAGTTGCTTGGCTAGTCCGACCGCCGTTTCATGCGAGTTTTGCATGCCATTCATCTTGACATGAGCTACGCGCTGTACGGTCTTTTCCCACAGGATGGCAGTGATTTGCAGGCTCTCGTCGAGAACGCCGCCTGTGTAAATTTCGCCGGAAGTGGTGCAGCCGATGATCTGGGCAGCAGGGTAGCGGCTTTTCAGGAAATTCTGCAGTTTGGGTTCACCGAAACGCTTTACTGAGCCAAACACCAGGACCAGGTTGGCATTGGGCAGGGGCGATGCAGGAGGCAAATCCTTCAATGCCATCTTCGAGGTTATGGATTCTTGTCTGATCAGCATAATTAGATTCCCTGGTTAGCCACTTACTTGGAGCGGCTGTTATAAATGAGTTTAGTAATAATTGTTATCAGGCTGTATTTATTATTGTTATTGCCAGGAACTTAGGCAAGGTTTTTGTAATTTAACCTGTTGTTGTTAAGTTGACAACTTAATCTTTTTTCTAGCTTTGGTATTGCGCCCTTTTGATTTATCTGGATAGAATGACATCACGATAAGCAGGTAGGCTTACAATAACAACAATATAAATGCCAATATAGGGAGATATAAGGTGGGGGAATCCAATCTATCCGGTGTGAAAGTAATGGTGATCGATGACAGCAACACCATCCGACGCAGCGCCGAAATCTTCCTGAAGCAATCTGGCTGCGAGGTTATCCTGGCTGAAGACGGCTTTGACGCGCTGTCGAAAATCTCTACGCAACTTCCCGATATCATTTTTGTGGACATCATGATGCCGCGCCTTGACGGTTATCAGACCTGTTCCCTGATCAAAAGAAATCCCCGTTTCAGCTCAACGCCAGTCATCATGCTATCCAGCAAGGATGGCTTGTTTGACCGCGCGCGCGGGCGCATGGTGGGCTCGGATCAGTACCTGACCAAGCCTTTTACTCAAGAGTCTCTGCTGCAGGCGGTACGTACGCATGCGGTGGCAGGTTCAAACACTTCCGAGGCGGACTAATCATGGCTATACAAACAATACTAGTTGTCGATGATTCAGAAACAGATCGCTTATATCTGACCGAAATGCTCGAGAAGGCAGGGTTTACCGTTGCTACTGCGGAAAACGGGGAGGACTGCCTGGCGAAAGTGGACGCAAACCCGCCGGATCTCGTCATCATGGACGTGATCATGCCGGGCCTCAACGGCTTCCAGGCAACGCGTGCCTTGTCCAAAAACCCGGTTACGGCACATATCCCTGTGATTATGTGCACCGGCAAGGAGCAGGCGACGGATCGTCTGTGGGCGATGCGCCAGGGCGCCAAGGATTGTGTTATCAAGCCGGTAGTACCGGAAGAGCTTCTGGGCAAGATTCAGGCTCTGGGTTAAGCATGGCAAAAAAGAAACTCGATCTCCAGGCATATCAGCAGGATATCCTGGCCAGATTGAGGGATCTGGCCGCTAGCGGCAAGGAAGCCTCGGCTTCCAGGCTTGGGGTTCAGATCGGCAGCATTAACGGTCTCGTTGCTCTTACCGATATCAGCGAAGTCATCCCGGTACCGGATATCATGAAAGTGCCGCTGACGCACGCGTGGTTCATGGGAATGGCCAATGTTCGCGGAAATCTTTACGCCTTGACTGACCTCGCGAATTTTCTCGGGAACAATGCCAGGCCGCTTACCCATGAAAGCCGTATTCTGTTGGTGCATGTCCGCTTCGGTGTGAACGCGGGCTTGCTGGTAGATCAGCTGGTGGGTCTGCGCAGTATCGAAGAAATGCAGTTGCAGGCGCGAACGAAGGATATGCCGTCCTGGCAGCTAGACCAGTACAAGGATGCAAACGGACAGGACTGGGCGGAACTTGATCTGGCTACATTGCTGGGTCAAAAGGAATTCATGCAGATCGCAGCTTAGTCTGCATAATGGAAACAGGGGGGGGCAGTGATGGCTTTAAATCTCGCTAACATACGTAGCTTGCCGGCACAGCTGGTAGCTAATATCAAAGGCCTGTTCACAAAAAACAGCGAGCAAACCACATCCGGTGTGACGGGCAATTTGCGTCGCCAGTTGATCGTTTTGCTGGTCGTTTCCCTGATTGCACTGCTGGCCCTGCTGATGTATCTGCTGCAGGTGAACCGCGACAACAAATTTACTGCGGCTGCGGGTGACACGCAGGTATTCGTGCAACAAGCCGCGCGTGATGCTGCCTTGTCTTCCCACTTCAACGAAACCGCATCCATCCGTCTCATGAACGTGATGGGTAGTATCAACAGCGATATCCAGCTGATGCGTGACCTTGAAGCTGCGACTATTTTCAAGGGCGGCCAGGTCAAGCCGCTGATCGACGAAATCGATATCCTGTGGAAGGCATTGCATACGCAGATCAAAGAGGTGCACCAGGCTAATGTGGCTGTGCAGGAATCTGGCATTACGCCTGACCAGACACAGGCAGCAACTGAAATGACCAACATTGTGAATACCAGCGATCAGATCATTGCCGCAGCGCGCAAGGCGATTGTCCAGTATGAAGTGCAGGGCAAGGCTCGGCTATGGATGGTGGTGGCTATTGTGGCCGGCATCGCCTCTTTATTATTGTTGGTCTACATCGGCTACGGACAGGTTTCTCGCGCCCGCCAGCAATTCGTGCAGATCGAACAGGCTAACCTTTCCAACCAGGAGGCCATTCTCCACTTGCTGGATGAAATGGGCGACCTGGCGGACGGCGACCTGACCGTTAAGGCGCAGGTAACCGAGAACATCACGGGTGCGATTGCAGACTCCATCAACTACACCATTGATAGCTTGCGAGACCTGGTAACCGAGATCAACCGCGCAACCGAGCAGGTGAACGAAGCTACGGCGCAAGCGCAATCAACCTCTGCCGACCTGCTCAGGGCTGCCGAATTGCAGTCGCAACAGATTACGGAGACCGGTGAGGCCGTCACCAACATGACGCGTTCGATTCTGCAGGTATCGAGTAACGCCGGCCAGGCATCGCAGGTGGCGCAACGTTCGCTGCAAGCGGCTGCCCAAGGTACGCAAGCGGTGCAGAACACGATTACCGGTATGAATGAAATCCGAACGCAGATTCAGGAAACTTCCAAGCGAATCAAACGTCTGGGTGAAAGCTCCCAGGAAATTAGTGAAATCGTGGAGCTGATTTCGGACATTACCGAGCAGACCAACATTCTGGCGCTGAATGCGGCCATCCAGGCAGCGTCTGCGGGCGAAGCAGGCCGCGGTTTTACCGTGGTTGCAGAAGAAGTGCAGCGGCTGGCTGAGCGCTCATCCGAAGCTACCAAGCAGATCAGTGCGATTGTGAAAACCATTCAGACCGATACCAACAGCGCGGTGGCAGCTATGGAAAAGAGCACCGAGGGTGTGGTTGAAGGAGCGCGACTCTCCGACGCTGCAGGTCAGGCACTGAACGAAATTGAAACCGTTACGAATAATCTGGCGCGCCTGATTCAGGCTATCTCGACCGCTACTGTGGCGCAGACCGAAGTAGCGGCAACGGTGAGCCGCAACATGCAACAGATCCAGAGCATTACATCGCAAACAACGGAAGGTACCAAACAAACGGCCCAGTCTATCGGTCAGCTGACCAGTCTGGCAGAAGATCTGAGCCAGTCCGTAGCAGGGTTCAAGCTCTCCTAACAGAGCTGTACCACTTGGAGCGCGAGAAACGTGCCTGAAGAATTCGACATAGGCCCGCTCACCTGGGTAAAGGATGAGGTTAACCAGGCGCTCAACAGCGTGCTGGAAAATCTTGATGCTGTTGCCCACAATCCGGAAGATCTGTCTCCGCTGCGTTACTCCCAAACCCACTTGTATCAGGTCAGTGGCGCGCTCGACATGGTTGGATTGGAAGGCTGCAAGCGGTTCTGTGCGGAAATCGAAAAGCTTGCGGGCAAGCTCGAGAAAAAAGAGATTGCGGTCTCTCCTGAAATGCTTGAGCCACTGCAAAACGCTGTCCATGTCCTGCGCGGTTATTTAGAGGACCTGCTCAATGGTGCGCCCGATACTCCATTAAAGCTTTTTCCATCACTTGCAGCCATCGCCGCGGCTCAAGGTGAAACCATCGAAGAAAGCGAGCTTTTCTTCCCCGACACGACTCGCCGTGCACCCAAGGATCTGCCTAACGATGAGCTGGATGAATCCGCTCTACCAGGCTACATTGCCGAGCAAAGAAGCCGCTTCCAGAAATCGTTGCTGAGTTGGCTCAAGGACGGAAGTGCGCAAGGGCTGGAAGAAATGCGGGCCGCTCTTGAAAACGTGCAGCAAATTCAAAAGCAACCGGCGCATAAGACCTTGTGGTGGGTTGCCAGCGCTTTTACCGACGCGCTGACACAAGAGGCCATCGCAGCCCAGGCTGGCGTTAAAAAGTTATGTCGACGTCTGGATCAGCAGTTGAAAAGCCTCAGCGAAGGTGCAAACCGTGCCTCTGGCAACCTGCTGCGCGACATCCTCTATTACGTGGCCTTGAGCCCTGATGCTACCGAGCGTATTGCGCTGGTCAAGAACACATTTGAACTGCAGCAGCTTCTGCCTGGCGCATCACAGCCTGCTATTGCCGCAGAGATTACCGAGGCGGAATTAGCCGCCGTAGAGCAGCTCAAGCTGGTTCTTGAAACCTTGAAGGACACGTGGGGTGATGTTTCCGAAGGCAAGTCAGGTGCGCTTGAGAACTTCATGCATCAGCTGGTGGATATCATCGAACCAGTGCATGAGCTCAACAGCCAACCTGTCGTGAGCCTGTTCAACAGCATTCATGAGCTGGCGACAGCGCTGGATCTGGACGGCACGAAAATTAACGAGACTGCGCTACTGGAAGCAGCCACCGCACTCACTCTGCTTGAAGACGCGCTGGACACTTATGAACGTCGTGATGCCGAGCTCACGCAGCGCCTGGAAACCCAGTCACAACGACTGCAGGACGTCATGGGCGGTGGTCCGATGGCCGACTTCGCCGGCGCGACCATGTCTGAACATCTGGATACGGATGTATTGCTGGCAGTTGCACAACAAATCCGCGATTCGCTCAAGGCTGTCGAACAATCGCTGGATACCTTCTTCCGCAATCCTGCCGACAAGGAAATCCTGCAATCGGCCGAGAAACCGATGCAGCAGATTGTGGCAGCATTCGACATGCTTGATATGCCTATTCCCACGCAGGTGGCAAAAGCCTCTTCAGCTTTTGTCAGCCATTTCACTCAGGCTCATGAGCAAGATCCTGCCCTGTTCGAGCTGGTGGCCGAAAGCCTCAGTTTGCTTGGCTTCTATGTAGAAGAGCTACCGCGTCCGCGCCACGAATCCTTTATTGCACTGGAAGAAGTCCTGGCAAGGCTCCAGGCTGAACTGCAGAAGAGCGACCTGGTTTCTCTGCCTTCTGAACAAGCACTGTCAGGCGAGGATGATACTGAAGTAGACAGCGACCTCAAGCAAGCTGAAGAAGTGATGCCAGAGACGTCGTCTGCTGTCGCTGATGAGGCTTTTGTGGCTGAACAGGATACTGACGATGCAGCGTCAACTGGACAGCAGGCAGCGCAGTCTGCTGTCGCAGATGCCGGACCGTTGATGGTCGACAAGGCATTCGATGAAGAGCTGCTGGACATCTACCTGACCGAAGCGGAAGAGGTGCTGGCTCATGTGGCGCAACATCTGCAGACATTGCGCGTCAACGCTACCGACAACGAAGCGGTAGTGGAAGTCCGCCGTGGCTTTCACACACTGAAAGGTAGCGGTCGCACGGTTGGCCTCGAGGCCTTGGGTGAAGTCGCCTGGGCAGTCGAAAAGCTCATGAACCACATGATGGAAAGCAAGGCTGTTCCAAGTTCGGCGCAACTGGGCCTCATGGAAGAGGCAAGCGCAGCATTTGCCGAATGGGCCGCAGCGCTAAGATCTTCGGGTACGGTCGAGTTGGAAACCCAATCATGGAAGCATCGGGCTGCGGCACTGGAAAGTGAAAGTGACAACCAGCCACCGGTTGCGGTTGCAGAGGAAGTGGTAATCGACGGCACGCGCAAGATGAGCCGGAACCTGTTCAATATCTTTCTCAACGAAGCCGAACAGCACATGAAAACGCTGCAGCAGGGGCTTGCTGCATTGTCCGTGGACAGCCCTTCGCGGCCCACAGAGGCCAGCAGACGTGCTGCACATACGCTGTCGAGCAATGCCGGCACTGCCGGTTTCAAACCGATTGCTGATCTCGCCAAAGCCCTGGAGCAATGGCTGGATGTGCACCCTGGCAGCTGGACGGCAGAAGCCATCAGCCTGCTGGAGAGCACGCTAACCACACTCGCCGACATGCTGCGCAAGGCGGCTCAGATGCGGCAGCCGAAGCCAGCGGGCGGACTGATCAATGTACTGCGTGAAGTAACGGCCAAGCTCGAGGCAGAAGCAGAGGCCCAAGGCCTGGACCCAACCGAGCTCATGGACATCGATTTCGAGGGAATTGATGACGACCTTTCCTCCATTATTCAGGATGAGCGATTCGACACGACAGCACCACTAAATGCCGATGTCATACCAGAAGTACCAATTGAGGCAGAACCCGCAGCTGCGACCGAGCCAGAAGTGCCGGCGCAAGAGCTTGACCAGGCTGCACAGCAAGTCGAGGCCGTAATCCAGCATGCATCAGCGGCCGTGGATCAGGAATTGCTGACCATGTTCGTAGAGGAGGCACGCGAGCTGATTCCCCAGGTTGGGAATGAGCTTCGCGCCTGGCGCGCCAATCCGCAGCAAAGTGAGCATCCGGATGCGCTGCAGCGCGCATTGCATACGCTTAAAGGTAGTGCACGCATGGCTGGCCAGGCAGAGCTCGGCGATACAGTACACAGCATGGAAGACCGGGCCATCAAGGCATTGAAAGGTAAGCCATCATCCATTGATTTCGAAAGCATGTTCGTTGAACTCGATAAGATCGGCAGCTTGCTGGAATCAGTGCTGGGCGAGAGTACCGGTCTTGCAAGAACGAGAGTCGATACGGATGTGCCTGATCTGCCCGCAGCGCAGGCAAGGTCTTCCGATCGTCGCTCCCAGTATCTGCGTTTGCGAGCCGACGTTCTGGATCGGCTTATTAATGAGGCAGGCGAAATCAGTATCGCGCGCTCGCGTATCGATCGTGAAATGCAAGGCTTCAAGCTGTTCTCGCTCGACCTGACAGAAAGCGTGTTCCGTTTGCGCAACCATCTGCGTGAGCTTGAGATCGAGGCAGAGAGTCAGATGCAGTCGCGCATGACTTATCTGCAGGAATCCAGCGAAACCTTTGATCCGCTGGAATTCGATCGCTTTACACGCTTGCAGGAACTCACGCGCATGCTTGCTGAGTCAGTCAATGACGTGGCGACCATCCAGCACGGCTTGCTGCTCAACCTCGATGAGACCGAGGCTGCCCTGCAGCAACAGAACCGCATGAACCGCGACTTGCAGCATAGCCTGATGGATGTGCGCATGGTGCCGTTCTCGTTGATATCCGAACGTCTGCAGCGAATTGTGCGACAGACCGCACGCGAGCTGAACAAGCGCGTGGAAATGACAATCGATGGCGAGAATGTCGAAATTGACCGCAGCGTGCTGGACAAGATTGGCGCCCCGCTGGAGCACCTGCTGCGCAATGCGGTAGCGCATGGCATGGAGTCGGCCGCGGAGCGCAAGAAGCTGGGCAAGCCCGAAACAGGCACCATCAGGCTTAAGGTGCGCCACGAAAGCGATGAAATCATCATGACTGTCAGCGATGACGGCGCGGGCATCAAGCTGGATCGTGTGCGTGAGAAGGCCATAGAACGCGGACTCTTGAAAGCCGATCAGGAAGTGAGCGAACAAGCGCTGTTGTCCGTCATTTTCGAAGCAGGCTTTTCTACTGCGGATGCCATCTCACAGATTGCCGGTCGCGGCGTAGGCCTGGATGCAGTACGCAGTGATATTACTGCGCTGGGCGGCCGCATCGACGTCAACAATACGACGGGACAGGGTGCAGTGTTCAGCATTTATCTGCCTGTTACCTTGTCGGTGGCACAGGTCGTTATGATTCGCGCCGACAGCCGTGTATTTGCCATTCCTTCCACCATGGTCGAGCAGGTGCAGAAGCTCAAGCCGGCTGCACTGGCGGAAGCTCACGAGGCGCATGGCGTCAAATGGGGCGATAGAGATTACCCGCTGTATTTCCTGGGCAAGCTCATCGGCGAAGAAGCGGTGCCCGAAGAGCAGCGCTACACCCCTGTTATCCTGTTGCGTAGCGGCACCTATCGTATCGCGCTGCATGTGGATGAAATTATCAACAACCAGGAAGTGGTCATGAAGCCCATCGGGCCGCAGCTGGCGCGCGTCCCAGGCATGATGGGGGCCACCGTCATGGGTGACGGCAAGATCATTCTGATCGTCAACCCGGTTCAGCTCGCCAACCGTGAAGTGTTGGGCGTGGGCAGCATCAAGGTGACGAGTGCCGCGCCTGTGCTTGAGGCTCAACTGGCCCCGCTGGTCATGGTGGTGGACGATTCACTCACCATGCGCAAGGTGCTGAGCCGCACGCTGGAACGCGAAGGCTATCGCGTCATCACGGCCAAGGACGGCATGGATGCAATCCAGGTGCTGCAGGAAAATATGCCGGATATCATGCTGACCGATATCGAAATGCCGCGCATGGATGGCTTCGAGCTCGTGCGCAATGTCCGCGACGATGAGAAAACAAAGACGCTGCCCATCGTCATTATCAGCTCGCGGACGGCTGAGAAACACCGTAATCTGGCCAAGGAAATCGGCGTCAATGCCTTCCTCGGCAAACCCGTGCAGGATGACGAGCTGATTACTCAGGTCTCCATCCTGCTCGGTCATATGTCCCCTCTGATCTCCGCCTGATCCGCTTTTTTCAGCGTGCGTTTTTGGGGCAGTCTACGCCTCAGCCCGGCCGTAATCGGTTAAAATTCTGTCATGTCTGAGCCGTCCTTTATCCATCTGCGTTGCCATAGTGAGTACTCCATTGTGGATGGCATCATGCGCATCAAGGATTACGTCGGCCTGGCCGGCAAAGACGCCATGCCCGCGTTGGCACTGACAGACCTCAGCAACCTCTTCGGCGCCATCAAGTTCTACAATGCAGCGCGCGACAAAGGCATCAAGGCCCTGATCGGCTGCGATATCTGGCTGGAAAATGAAAGCAATCGCGACCAGCCTTACCGGCTGCTATTGCTCTGCCAATCCCACACCGGCTACCTGCGTTTGTGCGACTTGCTTACGCGTGCCTATCTGAATAACCAATACAGGGGCCGGGCAGAAATCAAGCGACAGTGGTTCACGGAAGGTAGTGAAGGTCTGATCGCACTTTCAGGTGGCATGGCCGGCGATATTGGCCAGGCGCTGTTACAGGACAATGACAAGCTGGCACAGCAGCTTGCGCAGGAATGGGAAGCACTGTTCCCAAGACGGTTCTATGTTGAACTGCAGCGCGCCGGACATGCGCTACAGGAGGCTTACATCACGCGCGCGGTTGCGCTGGCATCCGATATGGGTTTGCCGGTAGTAGCAACCCATCCGCTCCAGTTCCCCAGTCGTGAAGATTTCAAGGCACACGAAGCCCGGGTGTGTATTGCCGAAGGTTACATGCTGGCAGATCGACGCCGCCCCAAGCAGTTCACTGCGGAGCAGTATTTCAAAACGCAGTCGGAAATGGCAGAGCTGTTTGCTGATATACCGCAGGCGCTTGCCAACAGTGTGGAAATTGCAAAACGCTGCAGCCTGCACCTGACACTGGGCAAGAATTACCTGCCGAATTTCCCCACACCCAATCATGAAAGCCTTGAGGAATATCTGGCTGCGCAGGCTACCGAGGGCCTAGAAAAGCGTTTGCAGCTTCTGTATCCCAACGCAGCCGAGCGGGATGCCAAGCGGCCAGAATATGAAGCTAGACTGCGGTTTGAAACGGATGTGATCATCCAGATGGGTTTTGCCGGCTACTTCCTGATCGTGGCCGACTTCATCAACTGGGCCAAGCAGAATGGCGTACCGGTTGGCCCCGGCCGCGGTTCCGGCGCGGGTTCTGTTGTGGCCTACAGTCTGGGCATCACGGATCTTGATCCCTTGCGTTATGCATTGCTATTCGAGCGGTTCCTGAATCCTGACCGCGTATCCATGCCGGACTTCGATATCGATTTCTGCCAGGAAGGTCGTGATCGCGTCATTGATTACGTCAAGCACAAGTATGGACTGGAGGCGGTCTCGCAGATAGCCACATTCGGTACTATGGCGGCCAAGGCCGTTATCCGCGATGTAGGCCGTGTGCTTGATCTGCCGTTCAATTTCGTAGACGGGATCGCCAAGCTGATCCCGAATGAGCTCGGCATCACGCTTGCCGAAGCGCTGGAGAAGGAGCCGCAGCTCAAGGATCGCCAAGCGGAGGAGGAAGAGGTCAAGGAGCTGCTGGAACTGGCATTGCGGCTGGAAGGCCTGACCCGGAATGTAGGCATGCATGCCGGCGGCGTGCTCATATCGCCGGGCAAGATTTCCGATTTCTCACCTGTTTACTGCCAGCCTGGCGGTGAGAGCATCGTCAGCCAGTACGACAAGGACGATGTGGAAGCTGTCGGCCTCGTGAAGTTTGACTTCCTGGGGCTGCGCACGCTGACCATTCTCGACATGGCAATGGAAAATGCCAATGCCGAGCGCGCTGCGCAGGGCATGCCTGCACTTACGCTGGAAACGCTGCCGCTTGATGATGCTGATACCTACAAGCTGCTGAAAACTGCCAATACGACGGCCGTGTTTCAGCTGGAATCGCGCGGCATGAAGGATATGCTCAAGCAGGCCAAGCCGGATCGCTTCGAAGACATCATCGCGCTCGTCGCCTTGTACCGCCCAGGTCCCATGGACCTGATCCCCGACTACTGCCGCCGCAAGGATGGCAAGCAGCGTGTCGAATATCCGCATCCTTCCACCGAGCCTATCCTCAAGGAAACCTACGGCATCATGGTGTACCAGGAGCAGGTCATGCAGATCGCCCAAGTGGTGGCCGGTTATTCGCTGGGTGGCGCGGATTTACTGCGGCGCGCCATGGGCAAGAAGAAGCCGGAAGAGATGGCCAAGCAGCGCTCAGTATTCATCGAGGGCGCAGTCAAAAACGGCATCAATGACAGACAGGCCGGCGAAATATTCGACCTCATGGAGAAATTCGCCAGCTACGGCTTCAACAAGTCGCACGCGGCGGCTTATGCACTGGTTGCTTATCAGACGGCTTATCTGAAGGCGCATCACCCGGCGGCGTTTCTTGCCGCAACCATGTCGGCCGACATGAACAACACGGACAATGTCCATATTTTTCATGATGATTGTCAGTTCAACGGTCTTGAAGTGCTACCGCCTGACGTCAACCAGAGCGGCTTCCGTTTCCAGCCGGTCAATGACAAGCAGATTCTTTATGGTTTGGGAGCTATCAAGGGCACCGGCTGGGCGGCGATCGAAGTCATACTTGCAGCACGAGACCAGGAAGGGCCGTTCAAGGATTTATTCGACTTTTGCCGGCGACTTGATCTGCGCAAGGTCAATCGTCGTGTGATCGAGTCGCTGATCCGGGCCGGCGCCTTTGACAAGCTGGAACCCAACCGCGCGGCATTGCTAGCTGCTGTAGGGCCTGCAATCAATGCAGCTGAGCAGAGCGGGGCTGCCATCGGTCAGGACAGCTTGTTTGGTGAAGCCATGGACAGCCTGGCCCAGACTTTGCCTGACGTGCCGCCGTGGAGTGAGCAGGAGCGCTTGCAGCAAGAGAAGATTGCGCTGGGCTTTTACCTCAGTGGGCATCCTTACCTGGGTTATCGCAAGGATCTGGCAGGTTTCGTACGTACTGATTTGGCCAACCTCAAGCCTCAGGAACAGCCGCAGCTGATCGCGGGTGTCATCACTGGGATTCGTATTCGCATGACAAGCCGCGGCAAGATGGCCATTGTCACGCTGGATGACGCAAGCTCGCGCATCGAAATGGTGGTCGGCAACGAGCTGCTGAATGAAAACGCGCAACTGCTCAAGGAAGATATGCTGCTGGTGGCTGAAGGCCGCGTCAGCAATGACGATTTTACGGGAGGCTTGCGTGTCAGCGCCCGCCGGCTTTACGACCTCGCTTCGGCCCGTAGTGCCCATGCCAGCCTACTCAAGATTTCCTGCAATGGCCAGGCGGATGCGGGTAAACTGCGCGAGCTGCTGAGTCCGTACAGGCGCAGCAAGAATGCTGAAGAGCGTCGCGGTTGCGCCGTCAAGGTGGAATACCATAATGCCCTTGGACGGGCCGAGCTGATGCTGGGCGATGAATGGCGTGTTGAATTGCGCGATGAACTGCTGAATGGCCTGCGCGGCTGGTTATCCGATGAGAACGTTAAAATCCTCTATAATTAATGACATGAGCACTCCAACCAAAACAGTAAAAACCAGCTTTCTCGATTTTGAACAGCCCATTGCCGAGCTTGAGGCGAAAATCGAGGAGCTGCGTTACGTGCAGGACGATTCCGCGCTGGACATCTCCGAAGAGATCGAACGTCTGCAGAAGAAGAACAAGAGCCTGACCAAGGAGATCTACAGCAAGCTAAATGCGTGGCAGATTTCCCAGGTTGCGCGGCACCCTCAGCGCCCTTATACCCTTGATTACATCAATGGCATGTTTACCGATTTCGAGGAGCTGCATGGCGACCGTGCATTTGCTGATGATCCGGCCATTGTTGGCGGTATCGCGCGCTTCGAAGACAAGCCGGTCGTGGTGATCGGCCACCAGAAAGGTCGCGACGTCAAGGAACGCCAGTTTCGAAATTTTGGCATGCCGCGTCCTGAAGGTTATCGCAAGGCATTGCGTCTTTATCGCCTCGCTGAAAAATTCAAGATGCCGATCGTCACCCTGATCGATACCCCAGGCGCCTATCCCGGCATCGGTGCCGAGGAGCGGGGGCAGTCTGAAGCCATCGCGCGTAATCTTTATGTAATGGCGGAGCTGCAGATCCCGATTATTGGCGTCATCATTGGTGAAGGCGGTTCCGGCGGCGCGTTGGCTTTGGGCGTAGTGGATCACCTGATGATGCTGCAATATGCAACCTATTCGGTCATTTCACCTGAAGGCTGCGCTTCCATTTTGTGGAAGAGCGCGGATAAGGCATCCGAAGCGGCAGAGACATTGGCGATCACAGCATCACGCCTGAAGACACTCGGCCTCGTGGATCGTATTGTGCCGGAACCCATGGGCGGCGCGCACCGCGCACCTGAAGTCATGATGCAGAGTCTGCGTCGCGCATTAGCGGATGAGCTGGAGCGATTGGAGACAAAGCCGGTCGAAGAGCTTCTGCAGACACGTTATGAGCGCCTGATGAGTTATGGCAAGTTCAAAGAAGCTGCACCCAAGTAAACCCATAACCAGTCCCCACGATAGTCATCTCGTCAAACATGTGGAGGGATTTCTTTCCTCCCTGATTTTCCCTTGCAGCAAACTGCTGCTCGCTTTCAGCGGCGGGCTGGATTCCCGCGTGCTGCTTGAACTTCTGGTTCAGTTGAAACCCGTCCTCAAGTTCGAACTGCAGGCCATGCATGTGCACCATGGCCTTAGTCCCAACGCCGATAGCTGGGCCACCTTTTGCGAGGACACCTGCCGTGTTGCGGCGATACCGATAGAAGTTGTGCGTGTGAACGTCGATAAGGACAGCGGTGATGGCGTTGAGGCCGCTGCAAGACATGCGCGCTACGCCGCTTTGCAGGCTGCGGATGCTGATTACATCCTGCTTGCGCATCATGAGGATGACCAGGCGGAAACCCTGCTGCTGCAGCTGCTACGCGGCGCAGGTCCCAAAGGGCTTGCCGCCATGGGCAGGCATGACTCGACTGCGCGCTATCTGCGTCCATTGCTGAATGTTTCCCGTGCCGATTTGCTCGAATTTTCCGGAATGCATGGCCTTGAATGGATCGAGGATGAAAGCAACGCTGATATCGGGTTCAACCGTAATTATTGCAGGCACGAGATTCTGCCTGTGATGGAACAGCGTTTTCCGGCAGCGCGTCGCACACTCGCGCGTTCGGCCATGCATCTGGCGGAAGCTTCCGTGCTGCTGGATGAACTGGCAGCAATTGATGCTGAGCTATGTATCAATGACGCGAAACTCGATGTCAGAAACCTAGCAGGCATGTCTGAGCCGCGTGCACGCAATCTACTGCGATGGTGGTTATCAAGCCATCAGCTGGAAATGCCTACCGCAGCGCTGCTACAGGAAATGCTCAGGCAGCTGTTGGATGCGAAACCGGATGCCTGCGTCAAGATAGCTGCGGGTGAAAATGCCTGGCTGCATCGTTATCGCAACCTGGCCTACCTTGAACCACGTGATGCCATGGCACTGTCGGGGCTGGTATGGCAGGGCGAGCCTGTGCTGCATTTGCCAGACAACTCCAGTCTGCTGTTTGAAGAAAAGGCGGGCGAGGGATTAGCTGTCCGGCGATTCGGAATCTCGCGATTGCACATAAGCTCCAGGCAGGGTGGTGAAAGATTCAAACCTGATGCGCGCAAGCCTACGCGTACTCTCAAGCATTTGCTGCAGGAGGCCAGTATGCCGCCCTCACAACGCGAACGGCTGCCGCTGATCTATCACGATGACACGCTGGCGGTTGTGCCCGGAGTCGGTGTTGCCGCCAGCCTGCAAGCCATGGGGGACGAGCCCGGGCTGGTTATTTCCTGGCAGCAATACCTTTAGGCTTCGCCAGTTCTGGCAGCAATATCTGCCAGACGTTGTCGAGGATCCTGGGTTGCGCATTGGCAGAGGGATGCAGGCCGTCATCCAGCGTGAGTTCGGGTTTTCCGGCGACACCTTCGAGCAGGAACTGGACCAGTGGCAAATTATGGTCTCTTGCCAATTCATTGAAGCTCTGACTGAACTCTTGCGTGTAACGGGAGCCATAGTTGGGTGGAATCATGATGCCCAGCATGATGACTTTGGCGCCGGCCTGCTGACTAGCCTTGATCATGGCTTCGAGGTTCTTGCGCATTTGTGCCAGCGGGAGGCCCCGCAGGCCGTCATTAGCGCCCAGCTCAAGCAATATGATGTCAGGCTGGTGCTGTCTGAGGGTGATGGGAAGACGGCTTACGCCGCCGCTGGTAGTTTCACCGCTGACACTGGCATTAACAACGCGATGGGGAAACCCCTGGGCTTTCAGTCGCTGCTGCAGCAGGCTTGCCCAGCCTTGTTCGGTCCGCATGCTATACGCCGCGGACAAGCTGTCGCCATAGACGAGAATGGTGGGGGCATCGGATGTTGCCGCTGTGTCAGCCAGGGCAGTATTGATGGAAACGGTAAATAACATAATCAACAAACGAAAAGACATTTTCATGAACAAACCTTTGACAGTTGAGGCAGTGCAGCTCAGCAAACATATTAGCAGCGGTGACAGCACACTTCGAATATTGACCGACCTGACTCTGCAGGTGCCAGCCGGCGAACGGCTTGCGATTGTGGGCAGCTCCGGTTCAGGCAAGTCAACCTTGCTTGGTTTACTGGCAGGTTTGGACAGCCCAACCAGCGGAAAAGTGCTCATCAATTCCGAAGATATAGGACTGCTGGATGAAGATGGCCGCGCAGCGGTACGCGGCAGGAGCATGGGATTCGTATTCCAGTCATTCCAGTTGCTGCCTTCGCTGACGGCGCTGGAAAACGTGATGCTGCCACTGCAGCTGGCAGGTAACGATAATGCCAGGGACATCGCGCTTGCGGCATTGACCAGAGTAGGGCTCGATCAGCGGCTCAAACACTATCCGCGGCAGTTGTCAGGCGGTGAGCAGCAGCGTGTCGCCATTGCGCGGGCATTTGCGCCCAACCCAAGCATCCTGTTTGCAGATGAGCCTACCGGAAACCTTGATGCTGTTACCGGGCAGAAAATCATTGAGCTTCTGTTCGAGCTGAACGAAGAGGCCGGCACTACCCTGATCCTGGTGACGCATGATGCTGTGCTGGCAGCTAGATGTCAGCGCGTGCTGCGACTGCAAAGCGGCCAACTGCACGCAGAAGAAGCGGGGGTGTGATGACGGCGTTCACTCTGGCCTGGCGCCAGTTCAAGAGTCATTGGGCATCCGGCGAAGTCAGGGTGCTACTGTTTGCCCTGGTGCTTGCAGTGGCTGCCACCACCGCTGTGAGCTTCTTTACCGATCGCATCGAATCTGCGCTTGAGCGCCAGGGCGGATTGCTGCTCGGCGGTGATCTGGTCATCAGCTCCAACCAGGAAATTTCACAGCAATATGCCGCAGAGGCCGAGCGCTTTGGTCTCAACGTGGCACGCACGGTCGAGTTCCCCAGCATGGTCATCCGCGGCGCTGCCAATCAGCTGGCGCAGATCAAGGCAGTCAGTGACGCTTTTCCCTTGCGCGGAGATCTGACGGTAGCGGGGGAAATTGCGTCACAGGGTAATGCGACCACAAATATTCCTGTACCTGGCACCTTGTGGATTGAACCCAGGCTGGCCCGCATGCTGGAAGTCGATGCCGGAGATACCCTGGAACTTGGAGATCGCAGTTTTCGCGTGGGCGGCATCCTGCAGCAGGAACCCTCGCGTGGCGGGGACATGTTCAATTATGCGCCGCGGGTTTTCATGAATCTGCAGGACGTGGCTTCTACGGGCTTGATCCAGTTCGGCAGCCGGGTACGGTATCAGTTCCTTGTGGCGGGGGATGTCGCCAGCGTCGACAAATTCAGAAGCTGGGCCAATGAGCGTCTGGGCCGTGGCGAAAAGATTGAGGACGTACGTACCGCGCGGCCTGAGATGAAAAGTGCGCTTGATAAGGCCGAGCAGTTTCTCGGGCTTTCCGCCATGGTCAGCGTCATTCTCGCCATGGTGGCCATGTTCCTTGCCAGCGTGCCATATGTGCAAAAAGGTCTTGATGCATATGCCTTGATGCGTTGTTTCGGCGCTTCGCGCGGTTTGATCATTCGCATTCTGCTGCATCAGACCTTTCTACTGGCGCTGATCGGCAGCATCGTCGGGTGTGTGCTCGGTTACCTTGCCCAGGCAGGATTGGCAGCGCTGGCGGGCAACCTGTTCCTGGAGAAGATTCCTGCACCTCGCTGGTATCCTGCCGCAGGCGGCATAGTTGCCGGCTTTGCCATACTGCTGGCCGTGGTCTGGCCTCAGCTCAGGCGTCTGAGCGATGTGCCTGCGCTGCGCATCCTGCGCCGCGAGCTCGGCAATATGGCGGGCACGGACTGGCTAAGTCTGGTGCCGGCGGTTGCGGTTGTGGCTGCGCTCATATTATGGAATGCGGGCAATCTCAAGCTGGGTACAGCCACATTATTGGCATTCTTCGGCCTGATGGTTGTCATCAGTCTGCTGGCTTATTTCGGCGGTCGATTGCTGGGACGTTTGCCAGAAGGCAATAGCGCATGGAAACTTGGAATCGCAAACCTGAGGCGACGGCCCGGCATGGCGGTGGCGCAGGTTGGAGGGTTCAGCCTTGGCCTCATGGCGCTCATGCTGCTGGCTCTTGTGCGCGGGGACCTGCTGAACAACTGGCGGGCATCGCTGCCACCGGATGCACCTAACCGGTTTATCATCAACATCCAGCCGGATCAGATTGCCGGCGTGCAGGCATTCTTTGACGAGGCGGGTCTGCATAATGCTGAAGTCTTCGCCATGGTTAAGGGCCGGCTGGTTGAGGTCAATGAAAAGCCGCTGGATATCAAACGCTACGAGGACGACCGCGCCAGGCGCCTGGCAGAGCGCGAATTCAATCTCTCCTGGGCTGCCAATATGCAGCTGGATAACAAGCTCGTTGCAGGAAAATGGTGGCAGCCAGAAGATCACGGCAAGCCGCTGATGTCGCTGGAGCAGGGACTGGCAGAAGCGCTGGAACTGCAAATTGGCGACCGCCTGACTTACGATATCGCAGGCACCAGAATCACATTTACCGTGAGCAGTCTGCGGGAAGTGGATTGGGACACCATGCGTGCGAACTTCTTCGCTGTCGCCCCGCCGGGCGTGCTGGAGGGCTTCAGTGCCAGCTACATTACAAGCTTTCACCTGCCTCTGGGCCGCGATGAATTTCTGAATCAATTGGTACGGGATTTTCCCAATCTGACCGTCATTGATGTGGCTGCCCTGATGGAACAGGTGCGCGGCATCATGAACAAAATGTCGCACGCGGTGGAATATGTATTTGCATTCAGTCTATTGGCGGGCCTGGCCGTGTTGTATGCCGCGCTGGTGGCGACCAGAGAGGAGCGTGTGCGTGAAGCAACGCTGCTCCGGGTACTTGGTGCATCGCGCAGGCAGGTGACCTTGGCATTGCTGACAGAATTTGCATGTATCGGGTTGCTCGCAGCATTGGTGGCGACCATCGCGGCCAATGCGCTAGCCTGGTATGTAAGCTCCCAACTGTTGAACATACCTTACCAGTTCAATTTCCTGCTGGCGGTCACAGCATTGTTGATTTCACTGGCGGCAATTCCTCTTGCGGCCTGGATTGGCGTACAAGGTTTTCTCAACCTGCCCCCGCGCCGGTTGCTACAAAGCATCTGATTTGGTTGTATACAACCACCTAATTGGTTGTATACAACCATCGTAGCCAGTACACTTCAGGTGGTGATCTAGCACATTCCCTTTTTATCTTTGATTTAAAAGAAAAAATGCCGAGTCCCCCTATATGGCATGAATCTTGGATGTGCTTGAGACACTTTATTTGTACAGGGGAGTAACAATGCAGTGCAGAACAATATTCAAGCTCAAAGTTTTAGGCATGGCGATTGCAGGTTTTGGATCGTCCTATAGTGCCTTGGCTGCCGAGCCATCAGATGCGGTCACCACAGAAAAAATCGAAGTGATCAGTACAACGCCGCTACCAGGCATCGGATTGCCAATAGAGCAAATTCCAGCCAATGTGCAAACCGCAAAAGGCGAAGAAATCCGCCGCCAGGGCAGCTTGAGCCTCGCGGACTACATGAATAACAATCTGCAGGGTGTCAGCGTCAACGAAACCCAGAACAATCCTTACCAGCCCGATATCCTGTTCCGCGGCTTTACTGCGTCGCCATTGCTGGGTACGCCACAAGGTCTGTCGGTGTTTCAGGATGGCGTAAGAGTTAACGAGCCTTTCGGTGATGCCGTAAACTGGGATTTGATCCCGGTGAACGCCATAGCAGGCATTTCCCTGATTCCTGGCTCCAACCCTGTATTCGGCTTGAATACCCTGGGCGGCGCACTCTCAGTACAGACTAAGAATGGCCGCACACATCAAGGCGGCGCCATTGAAGCAATTACCGGTTCCTGGGGCCGCAAGATGGGCTCCGCTGAATACGGCGGTGTATCCAAGGATGGCTCCATTGATTACTTTATTGCTGGAAGCTATTCGGATGAAGATGGCTGGCGCGATTATTCACCGACCGAAGTCAAACAGATCTTCGGCAAGTTAGGCTGGGAAAACGAAACATCTCGCCTGGAGCTGAGCTATAGCGGTGCTGACAATGACATGATCGGCAACGGCATGATCCAGCGCGAACTCACGCATAGCCTGGATCGCGAAGCCATCCATACCCGTCCCGACCAGACTGAAAATCAATTGTCGTTCCTGAATTTGAATGGGACGCACTGGTTCAATGATGATGTGCAACTGTCAGCGAATACCTATTATCGTAAGTCGGACCGCAAAACCCTGAATGGCGATATCAATGACGACTTCAATGAAGATGAAGATGATAACAACGTCGGAGATGCAGATCTCAATGCTGATGGCGAAATTGACGCAGCTGAACTGAATGCTGCTATCGCCAACTGTCTGGCCGATAACGATGCAGAAGTTAACTGTACAGGCGCGCTGAATCGCAGCAAGACCGAGCAGAAGGGTTATGGTTTTAATGCCCAGCTCGCGTTCAATCAACCTTTCATGGATATGGCCAATCAGTTCATCGTGGGTGTAGGTTATGACCATTCCAAGATCAAGTTCCGTCAGTCAACTGAATTCGGCCTGCTGAATGCAACGCGTGGCGTCGATGGTCTGGACATCGAAGGCGACGAGGGCGAAGTGGACTTGCATGGCAAGACCCGCAGCTGGGGTCTGTTTGCAACCGACACGCTGTCGCTGAACGATTTCTGGCATCTGACTTTTTCCGGTCGATATAACCATGTCAAGGTCGAGAATCGCGATCAGATCACTCCAGATGTGACGGATCCTGAATCGCTGTCCGGTGACCACACCTTCAATCGCTTCAACCCGGCAGTGGGTCTTACGTTCACGCCATCTGCAGCACTAACGTTATATGGTTCTTACAATGAGGGTATGCGTGCTCCTACCTCCATGGAGCTCGGCTGTGCCAACCCGGATGAACCGTGCAAGCTGCCAAACGCAATGGCTGGTGACCCACCGCTCAAAAAGGTGGTTTCCAAGACCTTCGAGCTGGGTGCGCGCGGTGCGCTCGTTAATGATATGCGCTGGTCAGCTGCAGCCTACCGTACTGACAATCATGACGATATCCACTTTATCGCAACCAATGCCACCAACGGCATGGGCTACTTTGATAACGTAGGACGTACCCGCCGCATGGGTATCGATACCGGTCTTATGGGTAATTTCGGCAAGTTGAGCTGGGTAGTGGGTTACAGCTATGTGCGTGCCACCTATGAGACAGATATTGAACTCACTAACGAAGTCAATTCAGCTTCCGACGGTGAGACCATCACGGCTCGCAAGGGTGACCGTCTGGCCAATATTCCGGATCATCAGCTGAAATTGCGTCTGCAGTACGACGTGACGCCAAACTGGAGCATTGGCAGCAACGTGACCATGTTCTCTGATGTTTATGTACGTGGTAACGAAAACAATGATCACAGGTCTGACGACGGTGATGACGAGCATTATCAGGGCAGCGGCAAACTTGGCGGCTTCACGGTTGTGAACCTGGATACGCGCTACAGTTTCGGCAATACCGGCTGGCAGGTTTTCGCCAAAGCCATCAACATCTTTGATAAGGAATACGCTACAGGCGGTATGCTGGGTGAATCCTTCCTGGACGAGACGGCTGCGTTTACCGGCAATGAAGAGCCTTCCTTGCTGATGATGCCTGGCGCACCACGTGCCGGCTGGATTGGCGTTCGTTACGAATTTGGCGGCAACAAGCCGGGTTCACTGTAAAAAGAGAGATGTAATGAAGTGATGCAAGCAGAAGTCTTATATCCCGATGAAACAGTCATCCAGCAGCAAACACGCACGCGCGTGCTGCTGGTTGAGGATGAGGCTCTGTTTGCACGCGCAGTCGTCAAGCGCCTGAAACAGGCGGGTTTCGATTGCGAACATGCGGAGACACTGGCGGACGGAAGAGAGCTCGCCCGCCAGTTCCTGCCCGATTTTTCCCTTCTTGATATGCGCCTTCCGGACGGCAACGGTCTTGAGCTGTTGACTGAATTTTCCGGCAAAGGCATTTCCACTATCGTCATGACTGCACATGGCGACCTCAGCGACGCGGTCAATGCCATGAAGCTGGGTGCCGCGGACTATCTCAAGAAGCCGGTTGACCTGGAAGAACTCCTGCTGGCCATCCAGAAAGTGGAGGCGACTGCGAGGCTCAAGCACCAACTTGATTATTCAAGACAACGTAATACACACGCCACTGAAGGCCATGAATTTCTCGGCGAAAGCCAGGCCATGCGCATTGTGCGCATGCAGGTTGATCGCGTCGCTCGGCTGGTCCCGGTCGGCGAAGCCGTACCGCCAACCGTATTGATCCAAGGTGAAACCGGTACCGGTAAAGATGTCGTTGCACGTCTGCTGCATGTTTCCACCGCTAACAGCAACCGGCCATTCGTACATGTGGATTGTGCATCACTGCCTGCCGAGCTGATCGAAAGCGAGCTGTTTGGCCATGAAAAGGGGGCATTCACCAATGCACAGGGGTCTCGCTGCGGCCTTATCGAGGCAGCTGAAGACGGCACGCTTTTCCTTGATGAAATTGGTGAACTGCCGCTTGGCCTGCAGGCCAAGCTGCTGAATGTACTCGAACGTCGAGTCGTGAGGCGATTGGGATCAACCAAAGAACGCGCGGTACCTGCGCGATTTATCGCGGCGACCAACCGTGATCTTCAGCAGATGGTGCATGAAGGCAGCTTCCGTTCGGACCTTTTTTACCGTCTTAACGTACTGACGATTGCCTTGCCTCCATTGCGTGAGCGCCAGGATGATGTGCTTCTGCTTGCCCGGCACTTTGCTGCCCAGACCGAAAGACGGTATGGGCTTTCAAAACGCGATTTTTCTGCGGATGCAATCGCAGCATTGAGAAGTTATACATGGCCCGGGAATGTGCGTGAGCTGCGTCACCAGGTTAGCAGGGCTATCATGCTGAGCCGGGAAGACGTGATTACTGCGACGGACATGGCATTGCCACTGCGTATGGGGCAGGGGGAAGCTACGGAGCGCAATGGCGCAATCGCCACCCCTGATGACTTGACGCTGGATGCCGCTGAAAAAATGTTGATTGAAAATGCTTTAAGGCTGACCAATCATAATGTTTCGGAAGCGGCTCGCCATCTGGGTATTACCCGCATGGCGATCCGCTATCGAATGAGTAAGCACGGCATCAGGCTTTACTGATTGTCTCCAGAAACAGACGAGTTTGTGCTGTAATCAAATTAGCTGTTTTCATTCAAGCGTTTATCTTGTCGTAATGTAACGACATCACCGGTAGAAGCGGTTTCAGCTTGCATTTTGTTCCCCACCAGACCGCCCACGATTAATCCCCCGATCAGTCCTACCGGTGTACCGCTGGACAGGATGACACCGGCCGCGCCACCTACAGTAGCGCCTACAGTTGTGCTCTGGTAAGGACCATCCATTTTGGACGAATAGCTCAGGATTGCCACTACGAAAACCGCCAACATGAAATATCTGGACATCGTCATTTTTTATTTCCTTTATTCTTGAGCGAGAGATGACAAGTAATTCGCAAGAAGCGGGCCAGCTAAAAATCATGTTACTTAACAAATAGTTACGATAGTAAGTGCGGCCAAGTGGGCTATCCATATCAAGAAACTGTCGCCGTATCCGAACAGCTTGGTCCCAGCCCGCAAAGTGAGTCGTGATAAAATTTCGACCTTTCTGACCTGGAGCCCTCGATGAAAATCGGCACCCCCTTAACCCGTTCCGCCATTCGCGTCATGTTGCTAGGCAGCGGTGAACTGGGGAAAGAGGTCATCATTGCCCTGCAACGCCTTGGCGTAGAGGTGATTGCAGTCGATCGCTATGCCAATGCGCCCGGACATCAGGTCGCACATCGCGCCCATGTACTTGATATGACAAATGGCACCGCATTGCTTGAGCTGGTAAGACAGGAAAAACCTCATCTGGTCGTGCCCGAGATTGAGGCTCTCAATACTGATGCGCTAGCGCAAATCGAGGAACTCGGCCTCGCACAAGTCATTCCCACCGTCAAGGCTGTCCAGCTGACCATGAACCGCGAAGGCATACGCAAACTGGCCGCAGAAGAGCTTGACCTGCCCACCTCGCCATATGCATTCGCTGACAGTCTGCAATCCATGCAGCAGGCCATCGACAACGGTATTGATTACCCATGTTTTATCAAGCCGACTATGTCTTCCTCTGGCAAGGGGCAATCAAGAGTGACAGACCCATCCGAAGTTGAGGCTGCATGGAGTTATGCAGCGACTGGGGGGCGCGTAAATCAGGGTAAGGTCATTATCGAGGGGCAGATTGATTTCGATTACGAAATCACACTTTTGACCGTCCGTGCGCGCAATGCTGATGGCGTGATCGAAACCAGTTTCTGCGAGCCCATCGGTCATTTGCAGGAGAAGGGCGACTATATCGAAAGCTGGCAACCTCAACCGATGAGCCAGCAGGCCTTGCTCGAATCCAGGCGTATTGCAAAAGCGGTGACCGATAGCCTGGGAGGATTGGGTATCTTTGGAGTTGAATTGTTTGTAAAGGACGACCAGGTCTGGTTTTCCGAAGTCAGCCCAAGACCACACGATACGGGTCTCGTGACGATGGCAAGCCAGCGCTTCAGCGAATTCGAACTGCATGCACGCGCTATTCTGGGATTACCGGTGGATACATCCCTGCTCGAACCTGGTGCCAGTGCAGTCATTTATGGCGGCGCGGATAGCCAAAACCTTGTCTTTGAAGGTGTGGAACAGGCTCTGGCCGTACCGTCTTCGGATCTGCGGCTGTTCGGCAAGCCTGAGTCATTTGTGCGCCGCCGCATGGGAGTTGCGCTGGCTACTGGCAAGGATATTGAAGAAGCCAGAATTCGCGCAAAACGCGCCGCAAGTCTGGTTAAGACCAGCGAACACGCGCGATGAAGGAAGAGGGTGGGCAGCCGGCAACGTTTTATGAGTTGCTTGGCGGTACGGAGCAGGTAAAGGCACTGGTGGATCGCTTTTATGATGTCATGAATACCGATCCGCGGGCCAGCGTAATCAGAGCCATGCATCCAAAAGACCTGTCAGAGTCCCGAGAAAAGCTCTACATGTTTCTTACAGGCTGGACCGGTGGCCCGCAGCTTTATATTGAACGCTACGGACACCCTTTCCTGCGCCGGCGACACCTGCCATTTTCAATTGGCGAGTCCGAGCGCGATCAATGGATGTATTGCATGGTACGAGCCATGCATGAGCTGGGTATTGAAGAGCCGGTGATGATCAGGCTGGGTGAGGCCTTGCATGGAGTTGCCGACTTCATGCGAAATCGGCGGGACCCCGGTTAGATCAGTCCTGACGGCGCAAACCACCCAGCAGGGCAGCTACCTCACCTGTGGATTTTCCATTTTTGGATGGGGAATTCTGGCGTGGCGGTGATGCATTTGCCGAAGGTTCATACGGGCGGCTGAACCAGTCATCCACAGCGCTCTTGGCTTGACGCGGCCGGCTGTTTTTAGGTGCGCTGGCGACGGCCGCAGTACTGACAGCCGTTGACTTCTCCTTGGGAATCTCCCGCTTGATCAGCTTTTCGATTTCCTTCAGATATTTCTCTTCTTCAGGCGAAACCAGAGATATGGCAATCCCTGATGCCCCTGCGCGACCGGTGCGCCCTATACGGTGTACGTAATCTTCAGGCGCGGAAGGGATCTCATAGTTGACTACCATGGGCAACTGATCAATATCCAGGCCGCGAGCTGCGACGTCGGTGGCTACCAGTGCTACGACTTTGCCCTGCTTGAAGGCATCCAGAGCCTGAATACGTTCGAGCTGGCTCTTGTCGCCATGGATGGCATCGGCATTGATACCGCTGCGTACCAGCTGGCGTGCCAGCCTGCTCGCCGTCAATTTGGTTTTGGTGAAAACAATGGCCTGGGTCGTCGGATTTTCCTGCAGGATCTCCACCAGCTTGGCCTGCTTGCCTTCTTGTGATGTGAGATAGACCTTCTGCGTTACGTTTTCCGCCGTGGCATTGCTGCGTGAAGCTTCCACCAGTACCGGGTCGTTGAGGAATTCGGCCGAGAGCTTCTTGATTTCTGGTGAGAAGGTGGCTGAGAACATAAGGTTCTGGCGTTTTTTGGGCAGCAGGGCCAGGATGCGCTTGAGGTCAGGCATAAAGCCCATATCCAGCATGCGATCAGCTTCATCGAGCACCAGCATCTGTACCTGATTGAGCTGTACAGTGCGTTGTTCCACATGGTCCAGCAGTCGTCCCGGTGTCGCCACCAGAATTTCCACACCCTTCATCAGATAAGGCGTCTGTGTTTTGATATCTACACCGCCAAACACCACCAGTGAACGCAGCGGGCAATGCTTTGCATACAGGCGGACACTTTCTTCCACCTGAATGGCAAGCTCGCGTGTTGGCACCAATACCAGAGCCCGCACCGGATGCCGCGCGGGCGAGGCACTCGTGCTGGCGGAAGGCAACAGCTTCTGCAGTGTGGGCAGTGCAAAGGCTGCCGTCTTGCCTGTGCCGGTCTGGGCGCCAGCCATGACGTCACGCCCTTCGAGCACGAGGGGGATGGCTTGGGCCTGGATAGGCGTAGGCGTGGTATAGCCCGTCTCATTCAGCGCCTTGAGTATTTCAGGCGCCAGATTCAGGGAAGCGAATGTAATGTTCTCTGCCATGTATTAAGCGAAGGAACGTGAGCGACGGGGGGATGCAGCATCCGATTTACCGGCAGGCTTGCCAAAACCCTGGTTGCGATCGCCGGAACTCTTTCTGCCTTCGCTGCGGAAACCCTCATTCTGGCGCGGCTTGAATCCGGCCTTATTGCCTGGCTTGTAGCCTGGGCGGCCGTTGCTGTTCCTCGGGCCATCCTTGGCAGGCATCGGACGCTTTGGTTCCAGACCCTCAATCACCGTCGCTTGCAGGCGTTGACCGGTAAATTGCTCGATCTTGCGCACGCTGTGACGATCGGCATGTGAAGCAAAGGAGACGGCGGTGCCCGTATTACCAGCACGGCCAGTGCGGCCGATACGATGCACATAGTCTTCGGCGAATTTCGGGAGGTCGTAATTGAATACATGGCTGATGCCATGGACATCAATGCCGCGGGCTGCCACGTCGGTCGCGACCAGCACGCGTACATCACCATGCCGTAATTTGGTCAGGGTGCGATTGCGTGCGCCCTGCGTCATATCACCATGCAATGCAGCGGTTTTGTGGCCGGCTGCGTACAGGTCTTCCGCCAGGAGGTCGGCGTGACGCTTGGTTGAAGTGAACACGATGGCCTGATTGACTTGCGGATCGATCAGCAGATGTTCCAGCAGTTTGTTTTTGTGTGACATATCGTCCACAAAATGCAGGCGCTGTTCGATATTGGCATGCTTTTCCTTTTGCGCAGCGACCTGGATCATCTGTGGATCGCGCATGAACTGCTGTGCAATCGTTCTGATGCTGCCTTCAAATGTCGCTGAGAACAGCAGGGTCTGGCGCTCTTTCGGCAGTGCGCTGCAGATGCGCTCGACGTCAGGCATGAAGCCCATGTCCAGCATGCGATCGGCTTCGTCCAGAATAAGCATTTGCAAGCGTGACATATCAATACGACCACGTTCCATGTGATCCAGCAAACGGCCCGGCGTTGCTACCAGGATATCCAGCGGCTGACTCAGAAGCTTGTTCTGCAGCGGATAAGGCATGCCACCGACGATACTTACGGCACGGGCGCGGATGAACTTGCCGTACTTGCGAGCGGCCTCGTTGACCTGAGCTGCCAGTTCGCGTGTAGGTGTCAGTACCAGTATGCGCGGACCGCGGCTGCGTGAAGGATGCGGTGTTGCCAGCAAATTGAGTGCCGGCAGTGTAAAGGCAGCGGTTTTGCCGGTGCCGGTCTGGGCCGAAGCCATGAGGTCGCGGCCGGCCATGATCTCGGGAATGGCCTGTTCCTGGATGGGCGTAGGCGTGGTGTAGCCGGATTCTTCAATCGCTCGCAGAATGGCGGGGTGCAGATTCAAATTTTCAAAAGACACGAATTTTCCTTAGGAATAACAAACAAAAGCGCGGACGGCGCCTGCGGCAAAGTTCCAAGCCGGATTACGACTTATCAACAACACACGCAAAATACTTCGAGAGCAACAAGGCATTATCGGCGCATGGGCATAGCCACTAACCGTTAATGAATACTGGTGAGTCGTTAAACTTTCTTTAGACTCGGGAGGCTAGGGCGATGAATGTCAATCGTTATTGATTGAACTTTTGCGCGCAGTATACGCGTTAAGGATTTGTTGTCAAAGGTTTCTTCAAATCCCGCAATCTTTTATGTGTTAGAATCGCGCCCTTTTATTTGACTGGCCCACCCATATGTCCCGCGCGCTTCGTAATATCGCCATCATCGCTCACGTAGACCACGGCAAGACCACAATGGTAGACAAGCTCCTGCAGCAGGCAGGCACCTTTGCATCGCACCAGCAGGTCACCGAACGAGTGATGGATTCGGGAGACATCGAAAAGGAACGCGGTATCACCATTCTGGCCAAGAATACTGCAGTGAATTTCGAAGGCACACATATCAATATCGTGGATACGCCAGGACACGCCGACTTCGGTGGCGAAGTGGAACGCGTGCTGGGAATGGTCGATGGCGTGGTATTGCTGGTTGATGCGGTGGAAGGCCCGATGCCGCAGACCCGTTTTGTGACCAAGAAAGCACTGGCACTGGGCTTGCGTCCAATCGTGGTAATCAATAAGGTGGATCGCCCCGGCGCGCGTACCGACTGGGTGATCAACCAGACGTTTGACCTGTTCGCCAACCTTGGCGCTACTGACGAACAACTGGATTTCCCTGTCGTCTATGCATCTGCGCTTAATGGCTTTGCCACACTGGATATGAAGAAGCCGTCCGAAACCATGCGCCCATTGTTCGAAACCATCTTGAGCCACGTGCAGCCGCCGCAAGGCGATAGCAATGCACCGCTGCAACTGCAAATTTCCGCACTGGATTATTCCACTTATACCGGCCGCCTGGGTGTGGGTCGAGTCCGTAATGGTCGTATCAAACCGGGCCAGAGTGTTGTGGTTATGCTGGGCGATGAACTGCGCGGCCAAGGCCGCATCAATCAGGTACTGGGCTTCCGTGGCCTGGAGCGAGTGCCTGTCGAAGAAGCCGAAGCCGGCGATATCGTCATCATTTCCGGTATCGAAGAGATTGGTATCGGCGTCACCATTGCTGACCGCGAGAATCCGGTGGGTCTAGAAGTGCTGGCTGTCGATGAACCGACATTGACCATGGACTTCATGGTGAATACCTCGCCACTCGCTGGCACTGAAGGCAAGTTCGTTACCAGCCGCCAGATCCGTGACCGCCTGACCAAGGAGCTGCTGGTCAATGTGGCATTGCGTGTGGAAGACACTGCGGATGCAGATATTTTCCGTGTATCCGGCCGTGGCGAGCTGCACCTGACTATCCTGCTGGAAAACATGCGCCGTGAAGGCTTTGAAATCGCGGTAGGTAAGCCGCGCGTCGTATACCGCGAGATTGACGGTGTCAAATGTGAGCCTTATGAGATTCTGACTGTCGACCTGGAAGATGATTGCCAGGGCGCTGTCATGGAAGAGCTGGGGCGTCGTCGCGGCGAACTGCAGAACATGGAATCCGACGGCAATGGTCGTACACGCCTGGAATACCGTATCCCCGCCCGTGGCCTGATCGGCTTCCAAAGCGAGTTTCTGACCATGACGCGCGGAACCGGTCTCATGGCGCACATCTTTGATGAATATGCGCCCGTCAAACCCGACATGCCGGGACGTCGAAATGGTGTGCTGATTTCCGCCGAGCAGGGCGAAGCGGTGGCATACGCATTATGGAAGCTGCAAGACCGGGGGCGTATGTTCTCCGTGCCTGGTGATCGACTGTATGAAGGCATGATTATCGGGATCCATAGTCGCGACAATGACCTTGTCGTCAATCCGATCAAGGGTAAACAATTGACTAACGTGCGTGCTTCCGGCACTGATGAGGCGGTGCGTCTGGTGCCAGCGGTCCAACTTACGCTGGAATCCGCTGTGGAATTCATTGACGACGATGAACTGGTGGAGATCACACCCAAGTCACTCCGCCTGCGCAAGCGCCATCTGCAGGAACACGAGCGCAAGAAAGCCGCCAAGGAGTAATTCAGACAGACCTTGCAGGGCAGGCTCAAGCTGGCCATAATGAGGCAAATGGGGAGGCCGCTATGAGTACACTTTCTCAAATAACGCTGGAAGAACGCCTCCAGTCACTAAAAAACCGCTGGGAAAGTTATGCGAAGGATGGCCGCTTCGAGCAATTCGTAGAGTTCACCGTAACCGTTAACAGCCTGGCGGAATACTTCAACCGCTCCCGGCTTCCTGGCCTCATGCGCTTATGCCAAGGTTTGGAGAATGCGGCTATCGCCAAATTAGGCGATCAAAACAGTCATCCCATCACCAAACAGGAAATGCTTTCAATCCAGCATCAGATTGAAGCATTGGCTGGTTCTGTTTCTACTGCCAGCCCTCCCGCCAAAGACCGTCGTACCAAACAGACGCAGAAGCCTTCTGACAGTTCGTGGATCAAGCCGCGTGCCGTATGGGTGGTTTCGCAGCCGGATCGCCAGGAAATGGTTGAAGGCCTGAGCCTGCAATTACAGTTTTTTGGATTCCAGGCATTGCTCAAGCATTGGGGCGACGAGATCCATACCCGGGATTTCCCGCTCGCCGTGCTCTTCATTCCCTCTGGCAAGACGACACGGCAGGAAGAGTTCGCTTATATCTCGGCCATTCGTGCCAGCTGTCCGACCAGCCAACTGCTGTATCTAGGCGAGCAGACCGCCATGGAGCCGCTGGTAGCACTCATGCGTGCCGGTATTGACGTGGCTATCCCCAGCGAAGATCAGCCTTCCATGGTGCTCAACAGCATTCTCAACCTGGTGCAGACGGAAGAGACCGAGAAAAGCCGGGTGCTTGTGGTGGAGGATTCCCGTGTTGCGGTGGAAGTAATTCAGCGCACGCTGGAGCAACAAGGTATCGATACTTATGCCATCAATGACCCCGGTCAGCTGCTTGAAGCCCTGGAGTCATATCAGCCGGACCTGATCCTCATGGATATGTACATGCCGCATTTCAACGGCGTGGAGGCAACTCGAGTTCTGCGGCAGATGCCGGCTTATAACTCATTGCCCATCGTGTATGTTTCCGGCGAGTCTGAAATCAGCATGCAGGTGGAGGCTTTGCGGCTCGGTGGCGATCAGTTCCTTGGCAAGCCGTTCAATCCGGTGTTGCTGGCAGCTATCGTCAAAACAAAAATCGAACGCTTCCGTGACATCCAGCGTTCTACAAGCCTGGACGGGCTGACGGGATTGCTGAATCACACCGCGGCTAAATCACAGCTCAGACATCTGGCCGAACATGCATCGGTAAACAGTGTGCTGACCGTAGCCATGATTGACATCGATCATTTCAAGTCGGTCAATGATACCTATGGACATCCGGTAGGGGACCAGGTCATACGCGGTCTCGCTTGGCTATTGAAAGGCCGCCTGCGTTCCAGCGATCTCATCGGCCGCTACGGTGGGGAAGAGTTTCTGATTGCGTTACCCGGTGTCGACCCCGAGCAGGCCAAATCTGTCATCGACCGCATACGCAAGGATTTCTCCACCTTGCCGCACGCCCATCCAGGCGGAGCGGTTTATGCCACCTTCAGTGCCGGGCTGGCTTCCTTCCCCACGTTCCATACGGCTATCAGCCTGACCGAGGCGGCCGATAATGCCTTGCTGGAGGCCAAACGGCTGGGCCGCAATCGGGTAGAGGAAGCGACCGGCTAGGATTGTTACTTGAGCTTATAGAAGCGTTCGCCCAGCGTTTTACCCTGCACCTTGTCCAGTCTTTCGCCAATGGCATCGCCCAGTCTGAGCAACCGGTCGTCAGGATGCGGATGGGTTTTGTAGAGTAGCTGTACGCGATTGGTGTTGCCGGCTTCACTGATTGATTGCAGCACCTCCGGCAGGCCGAACGGCTCATAACCGCTGCGCGCAGCCAGTATGACGCCCATGCGGTCAGCCTCATACTCGGCCTCCTTGTCGAGGCCGCGAGCCAGAATTTCCGCACCATTACCGATGACCTTCTGCACCGTGTCATCACCTTTGCCGAGTTTTGCCCCTAGCAGCTTGGCGCCCATATTCAGCAGTTGCGTTTTTTGCAGCAGGCGCAGGTGATGTTTCCTGACCACATGTGCAATCTCATGCCCTAGGATACCAGCCAGCTGGGCTTCGTTTTCCAGCTTGCGATAAAGACCCTTGGTGATGATCACATAGCCCCCCGGCGCGGCGAAGGCATTGATATCCTCGCTCTCGATCACGCCAAAATGCCAAGGCAGATCTGGTCGTTCGCTCTGGCTGGCGACCCAGCGGCCAACTTCATTAACGTATTTATGTAGTGCGGCATCTTTTACCAGAGGCGCGGCGCCCAACAGGTTGCCGGTAATCTGGCGGCCCAGTTGGATTTCTTCAGCTTGCGACGGGCTTTTAAGGTCGAAGGCCGGCTTGTTTTCAGTGTTGGAATCCGCCTTCTTTGCAGCCTCGGTCTCCTTGCCTGGCTTTACTTTCTTCTCGATGGCGTCCTTGAGCGTGCCTTCCAGGTCAAATGCCAGCACGGGTTGAGTAGATATGCTGAGCAACGCAGCAAGCAGGATGGGCAGGGTTCGTAGCATCATTTGGCACCTCCGGGTACTGGTGAGCCGGATGACGTGTTACTCGCAGGCTGGGCTGGCGCGGGCAGGTATTCCAGCTTTTCCGCCTTGAGTCCGCGGGCAGCGGCGAATTTCTCCCCCTGTTGCTGGCTCTGTGTATAACCTTCAAGGGTTTTTACTTGAGCCTCGTCGAATTTGGCACTCTTGAGGTCTTCCTCATTGAGGCCGCGCACGCCGGTAGTGGCGACAACCTTGCCGGTGCCAGAGCGTCCGCTGGCAAGGCCAAGCACATCCGACGCACTAGTGCCGGAGGACGCAGTACCACGCTTGACCGAGAGCAGCCTGACCCAGCCTTTCGTCTTCGTTGTCTTGATGTTGAGCCAGGCGCCGCTGCGCGAAAGGATTTCCACCTTGTCGTTGCGAGCAATGCTTCCGGTCACGCGTGAATCGGAGTAGGGCTCGGCGCGCACCTGGTCATTTTTCAGTGCGGTTCCGACCTCTGCCAGGCTCAAGCCGGGTAGCAGCAGGGCGGCGAATGTCAGTATTCTCAGAATGTGCATGGTTTGCCTCATCGATTAAGTTCAGGTTTGCGCTGCGGAATTGGTTGTCTCCAGTCTTGCGATTGCGCGGGCGAAGACCGCTCGCCATTGGCTGGCTACAGGCTGGTCTGCCGTCATTGTTTCCTCATGAAGAATATAACGCACAGGTGTGCTGCGTGGTAAGCCGATATTGCCGAGCAGGTCAGGCAGCAACGCTCCCAATTGTCCAGCTTCTTCCCGTGCCTTTTCTGCATCTTCCTGTGTTTCGGCTATCCAGCTGACCATCACCGTATCGCAGAATAACCCCCAGATTCCGTGCTGTGTACCTCGCAGCACGTCCACATCCTTGGCAGTATTTGCCGCTGATTCCAGCTGGCGCTTGAGTTTTTTCAACAATGCATCGCCCATCGGCTCCGCGCTTTCGACGATGACAGGCATCAGCAGGACATGGATGCCGGAACCCGGTCTGACCTCGAATGCCAGACCGCGCTGCAGCGCCCGGTCTGTCGCCAGGGCATATATCTTGGCGATACTGAAATAGCCGATGGCCCAGATCACAGGACCGGTGAGGTCAAAGTAGGTATTGAATATATTGATAAAGGTGAAAGACAGCGCAAGCAGGATAATCTGGCTGCTGCTGAACAGCTTATTGAATTTGTCGCGGTCGGCATTGAAATACAAGGCGGCTGCCGTCAGCCAGATGAGCATGAGGCTGATCAAGACATAGGGCAGGCTGATATTAAGTACGGGAATCGTGCCGCGCCATACGCGCAGAAAATCGTCATGTTTGAGGTTGTCGACTGCGGTAGCCAAGATCTCGACGCCCGGGTGGGTTTTGGCCATGGCTGTCGCCTTGAGGTCGAACAGGCTGGGCGCTGTCGAACCGATGATCACGATCTTGCCGGTGAATTCATCCTGCGGTCGCGTTTTATCCTTGCTCGTCATGTCGCGCATGACATCACTGAAACTCACGTAGTGATAGGTGAATGGGCCGCCCCGCCAGTTGAGCAAAACATCCTGCGCTTCAGGAATCCGGTAATCCATGGATTGCGCAATGGTGAGCGGCAGTGACGGAATCTTCCAGCCTGCATGGGTCTGGTAGAGACGGTACTGGCGGACGATGCCGTCCTTATCCGGGTAAATGTTATGCGTGCCAAGACGGCCCGAATCCAATGCGGCGGTAAAGTGCGGCAGTACCACAGCCATCGTGGCGTTCGGGTCGCCCTGTCCTGGGGCCATTTCTTCCACTACCGGAATCATGGCAGGCTTGATTTCGCTCAAGTCGTCATGCTCCTCCGGCAACCGCAGGAATGGGAAGAATGTGTTATCGGTGCCGGCAATCACCTCGTTGAAATAGGCGTCGCTGTCCGGGTTATAGATATCGGCATCGCTGAACAGGACATCGAACACAACCGCCTTGGGATTCTGCGCTTCGATGTTCTGCAGGAATTCGCCGAACACCTGTCGCGGCCATGGCCACCGTCCGTACTCCTCAGCCATGGCGGCCAGGCTGGCCTCATTGATATCGACAATCACGATGTCCTTATCCGGCTCGGGAACGATGATGCGATTGCGCACCATGACATCAAATGCACGTTCCCGCATATTCTCGGCAATGTGAAAGACGCCGGCATCCAGCAGCACCAGTACGGACAGCGCGGCAGCCAGGTAGAGATAGAAGTTGTTGCGCAACTTGCGGGTGATATCGGCGAGCCAGTGCGTAATGAATAGCTTGAGTCGGATCACGGCGTGATTCCAGTTGTCCCGGATGAGCGCGAGTTTGGCATAAAGCGAGAGAGGTTGCCATGCCGGCCCAAACCGCATGCGGGTATAATCGGACCATGACAGATATCCTGATTCTCTTCTTTGGCGGCTGTACGCTGGTGCTGCTTGTGTGGCTCCTGCGCCGTAGTTTTCAGAACGATGCAGACACGCAATTGCTGACCCAGCTGGAGGAAAAACACCGGGCCATGCTGGTGGACTTGCACGATGGACTCAACAGGCTGGGCGACCGTTTGCAAGCTTTGTCCAGCGATAGCAGCGAGCGTCTGCGGACATCCGTTGCGCAGGAGCTCAAGGAAACGCGCGACGCCATGCAGGCTTTGCAACTGGCGCAGACTGAAAATCTCGCGAAAACCCGTGAAACAGTGCTGGAGAAACTGCACGTTACACTGGCCGAGCAGGGCAAGGCCGAGCAGGCACTGATCCAGGACACCATGCTCAAGGCGACTTCCCAATTGACTGCCAGCATCGAAACCCTGACCAAAGCCGTGGACCAGCGGCTGGAAACGATAGGCGGCAAGGTTTCCGAACGCCTGGACGAAGGCTTCAAGAAAACCAACGAGACCTTCGTGAATGTCATGGCACGCCTGGCGACCATAGACGAGGCACAGAAGAAGATCGATGGCCTGACCACCAATATGGTAAGCCTGCAGGAGCTGCTGGGTGACAAGCGGTCACGCGGGGCATTCGGCGAAGTGCAGCTGGAAGGCCTCGTACGCAATCTGCTGCCGGATGCGGCTTTCGAGTTTCAGTACACTTTCCCCAATGGCAAATGTGCAGACTGCGTGCTGAAATTGCCAGAGCCGACCGGGCTGGTGGCGGTGGATTCCAAATTCCCGCTGGAAAATTACGAAGCGATGTTCCTGGAAGGCGCGGATCGCGGCAGTCCGGCCTTGTTCAAGGCAGGCGTCAAACGGCATATCGACGATATTGCGAGCAAGTACATCATCCCCAATGTCACATCCGATGGCGCGGTGATGTTTATCCCCGCCGAGGCCGTATTCGCCGAAATCCACGCGCATCACCGCGACATCGTGGAATATGCGCAGAAGCGCCGAGTATGGATTGTCTCGCCGACCACGCTCATGGCGGTGCTGAACACCGCGCGTGCCGTGTTGAAAGATACCGAGACGCGCAAGCAGGTGCATATCATTCAGGATGAGCTCAGCAAGCTCGGCAAGGATTTTGCGCGTTTCGATGAACGCATGAAGAAGTTGGCCGTGCATATTCAGCAGGCCAGCAAGGACGTCGAGGAAGTGCATATCAGCAGCAGGAAGATCACCGATCGCTTTGCCAAGATCGAGCGGGTGGAACTGGAAGGGACGGCGGAGGCCAAACTTCTCAGTGATGTTGGAAACGAAGAGCCCGATTGAGGAGGTCTTGATGATCAAAATCCTCTATTTCGCCAGACTCAAGGAATCGCTGGGCAAAACCTCGGAAGATTTCGAACTGCCTTATGCGAACTTCACCGTGGCTACGCTCATGACTCTACTGTCATCGCGCGGTGAGGCATGGAGCCGTGAATTCGGTAAGAGCGGCAATCTGAGAGCGGCCATCAACTACGACGTGGCGCTGGAGAGTTCCGTTATTCGTGACGGTGACGAAGTCGCCTTTTTCCCGCCAGTGACCGGAGGCTGATTTGCCGGTCCGGATCCAGACTCAAGATTTCGATACGGGCGTGGAGATCAATCTCATGCGGCAACGCCGCAGGGATACCGGCGCCGTTGTGTCGTTTATCGGGCAGGTGCGTGACATCAATGACGGCAGCAATGTAAGCGCACTGACGCTGGAGCATTACCCTGGCATGACGGAAAAAGCACTGGAGAATATCGTCGCACAGGCCAAACAGCGCTGGGATATTTTCGATGCACTGGTCATCCATCGTGTGGGTAGTTTGCAGCCCACGGACCAGATTGTGCTGGTCGTCGTCAGCGGGGCGCACCGCGGCGAAGCTTTCTCCGCCTGTGAATTCATCATGGACTACCTCAAAACCGAAGCACCGTTCTGGAAAAAGGAAAACACATCTGCAGGTGAACGCTGGGTGGATGCGAAATCATCCGATGATGCCGCACGGGAGCGGTGGACTATTAAAAGCAGCAGTAGCGGCGAATAGGTAAATAGATTGGCAGTAATAATCGAAGAAACGCGTTGCCGGCTGGATAAGTGGCTGTGGGCCGCGCGTTTTTTCAAGACGCGCAGCCTGGCCGCGGATGCTATCGATAGCGGCAAGGTGCACGTCGATGGCGAACGCGTGAAGGTTGCCAAAGAAGTCAGGCTGGGTGCCGTCATCCATATTCGCCGCAAGGAGTTGGAGATGGAAGTCGTCGTACGAGGACTTTCCACCCAGCGCAAGGGTGCACCTGAGGCAGCGCTGTTATACCAGGAAACACCGGAAAGTGCAGCGCGCCGCCAGGAGGCAGCCGTAACCCGTGAAGCAGAGCATGCCCGACGCGAACGCGGAGCAGGGCGGCCAACCAAGCGTCAGCTGCGCGATATTCGCAAATTCACCGGCAGCTGAAGCAGTAAAGGGCTTATTCGAACAAGCTCATTTGAGGCTGCGGCGGGCGCGGTGGGAAGAACGAAGTTGTGTTCATTGAAGGCCGGTCCAGATTCAGCCCCAACCTCCTCGTCGCCAATTTGAAGCGCTGCGCGATCATGTCGGCGAACAATCCCGTACCTTTTTGCCGCTCAAAAAAAGCCGAGTCGTAGGCTTTGCCACCGCGGCTCTGCCTGACGATGCTCATGACATGCTCGGCTTTGAGCGGGAAGTATTCTTTCAGCCATTCTTCGAACAGCGGCGCAACCTCCAGCGGCAGACGCAATAGCACATAGCCCGCATATTTTGCACCGGCCTTGGACGCCGCTTCCAGAATGGCTTCCATCTCGGTGTCGGTCAGCACGGGCAAGATAGGTGCTGTCATGACACCTGTCGGTATGCCGGCGTCACTCAATGCCTTGATGGCTTCAAGCCGGCGGTGCGGTGCTGCAGCGCGCGGTTCCAGTGTGCGGCAGATATCCTTGTTGAGTGTGGTGACGGAAACGAACACGCGCGCCAGGCCTTCCGCCGCCATCGGGCCGAGGATGTCGATATCGCGCTCAATGAGCGCATTCTTGGTGACGATGGTGACTGGATGCTTGTACTCGGCCAGTACCTCCAGAATGCTGCGCGTAATCTTGTATTTGCGCTCCAGCGGCTGGTAGGGATCTGTATTGGTGCCCATGGCGATGGGCGCGCAGCTGTAACTCGGCTTGGCGAGCTCCTTCCTCAGAAGATCGGCTGCATCCGGCTTGATCAGGATGCGCGATTCGAAATCGAGACCTGCGGAATAACCCAGGTAAGTATGAGTGGGCCGCGCGAAACAATAAGTGCAGCCATGTTCGCAGCCGCGGTAGGGATTGATGGAACGGTCGAACGAGATATCCGGCGACTTGACGTAATTGATGATGGTGCGCGTGCTGTCGATGATGACTTCAGTCTTGACTGGGTTTATCTCTTCATCGAGGTTGTCCCAGCCGTCATCAATCTCTACGCGCTCCAGTTTTTCGAAACGGCCGACGGTATTGCTGACCGTGCCGCGTCCCTTGAAGACCAACGGTCGTGGAGCCACATTGGGTCGGATGGGTTTACCAGAGAATTTCTTGCCCGTTGAAGTCATAAAACTTGCCGCTATCCTTGAGACTGAGCCCTGCAATGACGCGACGCATGCCGGCCACGCTTCTTTCCGGAGGAGTAGGTGCGTTGGAACCGCCCATATCTGTTTGAACCCAGCCAGGGTGCAGAACTATTGTGGTAATGCCGCGCGGCGCCAAGTCTAGAGAAAGGCTTTTGACCACCATGTTGAGCGCTGTTTTGCTGGAGCGATACAGATAATAACCACCGCTCGTGTTGTCATCTATGCTACCCATTTTGCTCGTGATATTCACGATTTTTTTCTCGCTGCTTCGAGTCACATTTTCAGCAAAGGATTCGGCCATTTTGAGCGGGGCCATGGTGTTGACCCGAAAGGCTTTAACCCAGGCATCGTAATCAATGCTGCCGAAGGTTTCGGTGTTGCCGCCGGGGTAGATACCGGCATTGTTGAGTAGGACGTCGATAGGCATGCCGGCAAGCTGTTTTGCCAATTGCGCTATCTGGCTGTGATCTGAAACATCAAGCTGATGCAGGCGGATGTTTTCACCATGTTCATCAGCCAGCCGGTGCAGGGCATCGGCATCAGTATGACGACTACAGGCATGCACCTGCCACCCGGCTTCTGCATATTGACGGGTGAATTCAAGGCCAATCCCGCGATTGGCACCGGTAATAAGTACAGTTGGCACACCGTTCTCCTTAATTATCAAAAGTGATAGGTTTAATAGCCCTTGATGAGGCAGGGTGATTTATATAAACTGCGTTCACAAATTGAACGCACTATCTATGCACCTAACCGACGAACACCGATACAAGATATTGAAATTGATTGAGAGCAATCCTTCTATCAGTCAACGCGAGCTGGCGCAGCATTTGGATATCAGTTTAGGAAAAGTAAATTTCTGTCTCAAGGCTTTAATAGGGATAGGCTTGCTAAAGGCGACCAATTTTCGCAATAACAAAAACAAGCTCGCTTACATGTATCTATTGACGCCCCGCGGTATCGAGGAAAAAGCCAACATCACGGTGCGATTTCTCAAATATAAAATAGCTGAACTCGAAACCCTGAAGCTTGAGATCGAATCGCTTCGCAAAGAAGCGAGTAAACAATAATTCATATTTAGCCTGGATGGAACATGTCTAAACAGCAGCTCATCGAGAAATTAAAAAACAAAAATGCAATCATCGGTATCGTCGGCCTTGGCTATGTTGGCCTGCCGTTGATGCTCAGGTACAGTGAAGTAGGCTACCGCGTTCTAGGGTTTGACATTGATGCGGATAAGGTAAACAGCCTCAGCCGAGGCAAGTCATATATCGAGCACATCTCATCGGAATCCATTGCGCAATCGCTCACGCAAGGGTTTGAGGCAACAACGGATTTCAGCCGTGCCGGAGAGGCTGATGCCCTGATCATCTGCGTTCCTACTCCCTTGAATAAATACCGTGAACCCGATCTGAGCTTTGTGACAGACACTACGGATTCACTGGTTCCATACTTACGAGCCGGGCAGGTGTTCTCATTGGAGAGTACGACCTACCCAGGCACAACTGACGAAGAGCTAAAGCCGCGTGTGGAATCAACCGGCTTGAAGGTGGGGCAGGACATATTCCTGGTGTTCTCACCAGAACGCGAAGATCCGGGCAATCCCAATTTCACGACCCGTACCATCCCCAAAGTTTGCGGCGGCCATACTGCCGACTGCCTGGAAACCGGCATTGCTCTCTACGAGCAGGTGATAGATAAAGTCGTGCCTGTCAGCTCCACGCGCGCTGCCGAGCTGACCAAATTGCTGGAAAATATCCACCGTGCGGTCAATATCGGCCTGGTCAATGAGATGAAAATCGTCGCAGACAAAATGGATATCGATATCCATGAGGTGGTGCGTGCAGCGGCAACAAAGCCATTCGGCTTCGTCCCTTATTATCCGGGCCCTGGCTTGGGCGGCCACTGTATCCCTATTGATCCTTTCTATCTCACCTGGAAAGCCCGTGAATACGGTGTGCATACGCGGTTCATTGAACTGGCGGGCGAAGTCAATTCCTCCATGCCCGACTATGTGGTGTCCAAGGTGGCCGCTGGTCTTAACAAGCAAAAGAAGGCTATCAACGGCAGCAAGGTGCTGGTTCTGGGCATTGCTTATAAAAAGAATGTGGACGACATGCGCGAATCGCCGTCCGTGTTCCTGATGGAGAAGCTCCGTGACCTGGGTGCTTCCGTTGATTACAGCGACCCGCATATTCAGAAATTCCCCAAAATGCGGGAGCATCATTTCGATTTATCGAGCGTTGCACTTACGCCTGAATCCATCGCCAGCTACGACTGCGTGCTTCTGGCTACCGACCATGACAAGTTCGATTACGACCTTATTCGAAAACATGCAAAACTCGTCGTAGACTCTCGTGGCAAATACCTCCAACCAGCTGATAACATCGTCAAGGCCTGATCATGCATATCTACCCCCCACCCATTACCGGCCGCAAGATTCGTTTTGCTCTTGTGGGATGCGGCAGGATTGCCAAGAATCATTTTGATTCCATCAAACAGCATGCCGAAGAGGCAGAGCTGGTGGGCGTGTGCGACATTGACCCGAAAGCGCTGGAAGCTGCAGTTCAATATACTGGGGCAAAAGGATACGTCAGTCTGGAACAGCTGCTTGCGGACACCAATGCCGACGTGATTGTGCTGACCACGCCTAGCGGCCTGCATCCGGACCAGGCGGTGCAGATTGCCGCAAGCGGTCGTCATGTGATGACGGAGAAACCGATGGCAACTCGCTGGCATGATGGCCAGCGCATGGTGAAGGCATGTGATGATGCCGGCGTGCGATTGTTCGTCGTCAAGCAGAATCGACGCAATGCGACGCTGCAGCTATTGAAGCGTGCAGTTGAGAAGAAACGCTTCGGCCGTATTTACATGGTCAACGTCAATGTTTTCTGGACACGGCCGCAGGAGTACTACGACAGTGCTGCATGGCGCGGTAAATGGGAGTTTGATGGTGGTGCTTTCATGAACCAGGCCAGCCACTATGTGGATATGCTCGACTGGCTGATCGGCCCCATTGAAAGCCTGCACGCCTATACCGCCACCCTGGAGCGGAACATCGAGGTGGAGGATAGCGGTGTCATTAATGTGCGCTGGCGGTCGGGCGCACTCGGTTCCATGAACGTCACTATGCTGACCTATCCTAAAAACCTGGAGGGCAGCATCACCATCCTCGGTGAAAAGGGTACGGTTCGCGTGGGCGGGGTTGCCGTCAATGAGATCCAGCATTGGGAATTTGCCGAGCAGGATGCCGACGATGAGGCAATCAAGACCAGTAATTACGAAACGACTTCCGTCTATGGTTTTGGACATCCGCTTTACTACAAGAATGTGATTGATGTCATGCGCGGGGTTGCAGAGCCTGAAACCGATGGCAGGGAAGGCCTAAAATCGCTGGAAGTTTTGATCGCGGCATATCTGTCGGCGCGTGACGGCCAGCGCGTGGCATTGCCGCTGGATTACTAGCGTGACTTTTTCCATTCATCCCACTGCCATCGTTGATGAAGGCGCCCAACTGGGCGATGGCACACGGGTATGGCATTGGGCCCACGTTTGTGCAGGCGCGGTGATCGGCAAGGATTGCTCGCTTGGCCAGAATGTTTTTGTGGGTAACAAGGTGGTCATCGGCGACAACGTCAAGGTTCAGAACAATGTTTCTGTTTACGACAACGTCACGCTGGAATCAGATGTGTTCTGCGGCCCGAGCATGGTATTCACCAATGTCTACAACCCGCGTTCAGCCGTTCCCCGCAAGAATGAATACCGTGACACGCTCGTAAAGCGCGGCGCGACCCTGGGTGCAAATTGCACCATTGTTTGCGGTACCACGATTGGCGAATATGCCTTTATCGGTGCGGGCACGGTAGTCAACCGTGACGTGCCGGACTATGCCTTGATGGTAGGGGTACCCGCAAAACAAATCGGCTGGATAAGCCGCAATGGGGCACGCCTGGATTTACCGCTCGAGGGGGAGGCCACGGCCGTCTGTCCAGAGACAGGAGAGCGGTATCAGCTTTCCGGCCGTCAATGCACTTTTATTGGATAACCTCATGACTCAAGCTATCCCTTTCATTGATCTCAAATCCCAGTACAAGGCTTTGGAAGAAAGCATCAAGGCACGCATCAACAAGGTGCTCGAGCACGGCCAGTACATCATGGGACCGGAAGTGGCGGAGCTTGAAGAGTGGCTAACGGAATATACCGGCGCTAAACACTGCATAACGGTATCTTCGGGCACAGAAGCTTTACTGATTTCGTTGATGGCACTCGGCATTAAGGCGGGTGATGAGATTATTACCACTCCTTTTACCTTCGTAGCAACAGCAGAAGTCGTTGTATTGTTAGGTGCGATACCTGTATTTGTCGATATAGAACCTGATACATGCAATATTGATGTCAACAAGATCGAATCAGCCGTAACTCCCAGGACAAAAGCCATCATGCCGGTAAGCCTTTATGGCCAACCGTCTGACATGGACGAGATCAATGCGATCGCAGATAGGTATGGTCTTGCAGTAATAGAGGATGCCGCTCAAAGCTTCGGTGCGGAATACAAGGGGCGCAAGAGCTGCAATCTTTCCACCATTGGATGCACAAGTTTTTTCCCTAGCAAACCACTTGGTTGCTACGGAGATGGTGGGGCTATTTTCACTAACGACGACAATATTGCTCAAGCAAGTCGTGAAATCCGCGTACATGGGCAAAGCAAGCGCTACGTTCACACGAGAGTTGGCGTTGGTGGACGGATGGATACACTGCAATGCGCTGTTGTGCTGGCCAAGCTAGAGCGTTTTGAATGGGAGGTGCAACAGCGCATGAGTATTGGTGCTGAATACAACAGGCTTATGGATGAAGCAGGCATTGAGCGTGTTCAACAACGTGCCGACCGTACGAGCGTGTATGCACAATACACCGTGTTCGTGGACGAGCGCGATAAGGTTCAGGAATACCTCAAGCAGGCAGGTATACCCACAGCGGTGCATTACCCCGTGCCGCTGAACGAGCAGCCAGCGTATTCACACCTGTGCAGCCCAGACAACACACCACGTGCTAGATCAGCAGCAAACCGTGTGATGAGCTTGCCGATGAGCCCTTATTTGGTGGCTTCAGATCAAGAATCTGTGGTTGCAGCGCTTATCGCAAAGAGACGGGATACTTTCCAAGGGAAAGCAGTATGAAAGCGGTAATCCTTGCAGGTGGTTTAGGTACGAGAATCTCGGAAGAGACTCATCTGAAGCCAAAACCAATGATTGAGATTGGTGGCAAACCCATTTTGTGGCACATCATGAAGCTGTATTCCGCTCATGGCGTGAATGATTTTGTGATCTGCTGTGGCTACAAAGGCTATGTGATAAAGGAATACTTCGCCAACTATTTCTTGCACATGTCGGATGTTACATTCGACATGGTGCATAACCGCATGGAAGTGCATCAGCAAAAGGCGGAGCCTTGGCGCGTGACGCTGGTTGATACGGGGGAAGAAACGCTAACCGGCGGGCGTCTGCGCCGTGTGGCCGAATATCTCAAGAACGAAGAAGCCTTTTGCTTTACCTACGGCGATGGCGTGTCCAACGTCGACATTACCCAGAAAATCGCTTTCCATAAGCAGCATGGCAAGTTGGCCACCGTTACCGCAGTACAACCGCCGGGCCGTTACGGCGCGTTGCAGATGGATGGCAGCAGTGTGAGTGGTTTTTCGGAAAAACCGCGAGGGGACGGTGGTCTCATCAACGGCGGTTTCTTCATCCTATCTCCACAATGTATTGATCTCGTCGACGGCGATAAATGCAGTTGGGAAGGATCGCCACTCACTCATCTGGCTCAAGATGGTCAACTCATGGCATTCGAGCACAAGGGCTTTTGGCAACCCATGGATACGCTACGCGAAAAGAACCTGCTTGAAGATCTTTGGGCGTCAGGTAAAGCACCGTGGAAAGTATGGCCATGAATCGATCCTTTTGGCGAGGTAAGCGCGTCTTTCTGACCGGCCATACCGGCTTCAAGGGGGGGTGGCTGTCGCTTTGGCTCAGCGAAATGGGCGCGCATGTCCATGGTTATTCATTGACACCGTCTAGCGATCCGAGCTTTTATGTCGCGACCAGCGTGTCTGATCGTTTGGCCGCGAGCACCATTGCCGATATCCGCGATGCGGATGTACTGAACAAGGCGCTGCTCGCGGCTGCGCCGGATATCGTCCTGCATCTCGCTGCCCAGCCGCTGGTACGTTACTCGTATGCGTCACCAGTGGAGACGTATGCAGTTAATGTGATGGGGACAGTGAATCTCTTTGAAGCCGTGCGCCAGGTGCCCAGCGTCAAGGCAGTTCTTAATGTGACCACCGACAAATGTTACGAAAATCGGGAACGCAATGAACCCTATTCGGAAGACGAGGCCTTGGGTGGGTACGACCCGTACTCGAGCAGCAAGGCATGTTCAGAACTGGTGACCTCTGCCTATCGGCGCTCCTTTTTTGAGACCAGGGGAGTTGCGCTAGGTAGCGCACGTGCCGGCAATGTGATAGGCGGCGGCGACTGGTCTACTGATCGTGTCGTACCGGACTTTTTGCGCGCCATCGACGCCGGCGAAACTCTCGCTATCCGTTACCCGAAAGCGATCCGTCCTTGGCAGCATGTGCTGGAACCTTTGTCCGGCTATCTTCAATTGGCGGAGAAACTGTATGCCGAGAATGGCGCCTTTGCCGAGGCCTGGAATTTCGGACCGGAAGATGTCGATACCCGTTCGGTCGAATGGCTGGCGGATCGTCTCTGCACTTACATGCCGGACGCTCATTGGCGTCATGAAGAGGCACCACAACTACACGAAGCGGGCACACTCAAACTAGACAGTAACAAAGCCAAGCGGCGACTGAATTGGCGTCCGCGTTGGACGCTCGATCAGGCATTGTCTCGTACCGTGGACTGGCATCTGGCTTGGAGTAAGGGCGCTGACATGCAGGCCTTCAGTCTGGAGCAGATCAGCGCTTACGAGATGGCTACGGGGCTTACATGAGCAGTCGCTTTGACATCCAGGCGACGCCGCTACCCGGCCTGAATGTGGTTACACGCAAGCCGTTCGGAGATAACCGCGGCTACCTTGAGCGTATGTTCTGCATGGGGGAGTTGCAGGACATCTTCGGTGCACGCCGTATTGTTCAGATCAACCATACCCTCACAAAAACTAAAGGCACGGCACGGGGCATGCATTTTCAATACGCTCCGCATGCCGAGATGAAGTTCGTCTGCTGTCTCCGCGGCGCCGTGTTCGATGTGGCAGTGGATTTGCGCAAGGAGTCACCGACCTTTCTGCAGTGGCATGCCGAATTGCTGAGTGCTGACAATTACAAAACTTTTGCGATACCTGAAGGCTTTGCACACGGATTCCAAACCTTGACCGAAGACTGTGAAATGTTTTATCTACATACTGCCGCCTACGCGCCTGATGCGGAAGCCGGCCTGAATCCTGAGGATCCCAGACTTGCGATAGCGTGGCCTCTGCCCATTACTGAAATGTCGCCGCGTGATGCGGCTCATGCGCCCATAGCTGCCGATTTCCAAGGAGTGACTAGATGAAGTGCCGTCACTGCGCGAGCGAACTCAAGCTGCCTCTTGTCGACCTTGGAGGCGCGCCTCCTTCGAATTCCTATCTGACCGAGCGCACCTTACGCGCTCCGGAAAAATGGTTTCCGCTGCGTGTTCTGGTCTGCGAGCAATGCTGGCTAGTGCAGACCGAAGACTTCACCCAGGCCGACGAGTTGTTTGACGCTGATTATGCCTATTTCAGCGGCTTCTCCACGAGTTGGCTGGCGCATTCAGAACGCTATGTCACAGACATGGTCGCCAGATTCGGATTGAATGCGCAATCGCATGTAGTCGAAGTTGCGGCGAATGACGGTTACCTGCTGCAATACGTAAAGGCACGCAGCATCCCTTGTACTGGTGTTGAGCCGACTGCGAGCACTGCCGCGGCTGCGCGAGCCAAGGGCATTTCTATCGTCGAGGAGTTCTTCGGCGCGCGTCTCGCCAAGTCGCTGGTCGCGGATGGCAAGCAGGCGGATATGATAGTGGCCAATAACGTGCTAGCCCACGTGCCCGACATTAACGATTTCGTCGTCGGCTTTACCCTGCTGCTGAAAGAGCAAGGCGTGGCGACCTTCGAGTTTCCACATCTGCTGAAGCTGATCGAGGAAACGCAGTTCGATACCATTTACCACGAACACTTCTCGTACTTGTCGCTGACTACGGTGCGGAGCGTGTTTGCCGCCAACGGTCTCACAGTGTTCGATGTTGAAGAATTGCCCACTCACGGTGGCAGTCTGCGCGTATATGCGCAACGTGCCGATGCCGGCCGGCATGTAGCAACGGCGCGCGTGGCGCGCATGCTGGATTCGGAGAAAGCTAGCGGTATGCTGAATACTGCCTCCTACCGTGGTTTCCAGGCGCGCACCGACCGCATCAAGCATGAGCTGACGCGTTTCCTTCTTGATGCGAAGCGCGACGGCAAGCGGGTTGCTGCCTACGGCGCCGCGGCAAAGGGGAATACCCTGCTTAACTATGCCGGCATTAGGGTCGATCTCATCGATTTCGTCGCCGATCGCAACCCCGCCAAGCAGAACAAGTACATGCCCGGTAGCCGCATCCCGATCGTATCAGAGCGTCACCTGCAACAGGAGAAGCCGGACTTTGTACTGATCCTGCCTTGGAATCTACGATACGAAATTGAGCAACAACTTGATTATATAAAGTCTTGGGATGGAAAATTTGTTTATGCAGTACCTGAGATTTCTATCGTATAGGGGAGCATATGCGACTGAACGAGTCACAAAAATCGGATTATTTTCGTAGGGGTTATCTGCTATTAAAAAGGGCTATACCAGAGCAAAGCCTGGACATTCTAGAAACTCAGTTCCTTAGCTTAGTAAAAGACTGGGGTGGACGTGAATTCACTTCTGCACAATCACCCGAACTGGCTGAATTCCTTCTAGCTAATCGTGAGTTGGAAAGAAAACTGTATGAGGGAATCCGCCAATTTCCTTGGCTTGAGGAGTTTTCACTTCAACCTGAAATAACAAATCCGATCAAAGAGATACTTGGAGAAGAGCTTGGATTGATGAGTAAAATTCCATTCCGAATCGACCTCCCTGGAGTGACCCGTGAATTAGCTGTTTGGCATCAAGATTATAAATACGTACTAGGTAACGAAGAGATTGTGACTGCCTACATCACATTGCAAGATACTCCCTATATTCGCGGCTGCCTGATGGTCATGCCAGAATCTCATAAGCTTGGAGCTTTTCACCATGATACACAAGTGCTAGGTAAGCGACATTTCCCTTCAAATATTTTCAACCGAGAGGTGCGCTATGTAGAGATGGAGCGAGGCGATCTGTTGTTATTCAATGCATTGCTGCTCCATTCCTTAGGCCTAAACTTATCGTCTACTTGTATGCTCACAGTCCAATCTAGGTATAGCAGATTAAATGCGCCGACAGATCCCTCAATGGGTCAAGTGATCGAAATAAATTAAGGAAAAATATGAAATCTAGAGACCAGAAAAGCCAAAGCACAAATGATTTAAGTCAATTCGATGCAATTGAGGAATTATTTAATCGTGACGGTACTGCCTTGATTGAAAAATTAGAGGCTTTTCCTAAGTATGCTTCCAGACAAGCCCTAGCCAAGTTCCTGACTAAGTATGAGATTTTCAAACGAATATTAAACGTAAATGGTTCCATAGTAGAGTGTGGTGTATTGCATGGAGCCGGTCTTTTAGCATGGGCCAAGCTGAGTAGTATTTTTGAGCCAGCAAATCACGTTCGAAAAGTGATTGGCTTTGATACTTTTGAGGGCTTCCCCTCCGTAGCCAAAGCCGATACCAACACTGGTACATTCCATGAATTGAGAGAGGGTGGCCTTATAGGAACTCCTCAGGAGTTAATAGAAGCTGCAGTTAAAGTTTACGACCTTAACCGGCCAATCAGCCATATTCCAAAAATCGAGCTGGTCAAGGGTGACTTATGCATAACAGCGCCTAACTTCCTTAAGGAAAATCCACATCTTGTTGTGTCACTTTTATATCTCGATTTAGATCTTTACGAGCCTACAAAGACTGCTATTGAGGTATTTTTGCCCAGAATGCCCAAAGGCGCGGTCATCGTTTTTGATGAGCTGAACGCAAAAATATTTCCGGGCGAAACCATGGCTGTAGCCGAACAAATTGGACTTCGCAATTTAAGAATCGAGAGATTCCCGTTTGATTCTTATGTGTCATTTGCGGTGCTAGAGTAGGTCTCTGATGAAGGTATTACTAACAGGCGCTACAGGGTTTATTGGAAATCATGTTTTACAAGCGCTATCGAAACTAGACCTTGAGCTCGTACTACTGTTACGTCAGCCCTCTCGATTGGAATCGGTCAATCCATCCACTGAAATACTGAAGGGTGATATAGAGACTACTGATCCAAAGCTGGTTGAGAAATTGGCTGCATCCGATGTAATGATTCATTTGGCGTGGTCAGGGTTACCTAACTACAGATCACTGCATCACTTTGAAGATGAATTGCCAAAGCAATATCGTTTCATTAAATCCTTAGTTGAAGCCGGACTGAAATCAGTGCTGGTTACCGGTACATGTTTCGAATATGGCATGCAGAATGGAATGCTGAACGAAAGTTATATTACCCAACCTAGCAATTCTTACGCACTCGCTAAAGACACCCTTCGCAAGCAGTTGGAATCTCTGAAGCAGGAGAAACCATTTGCGCTTAATTGGGCGCGCTTGTTTTACATGTATGGCGAGGGCCAAGCAAGCACTTCTCTGTATCCTTCCTTGAAAACCGCTGTGGAGAAGGGAGACAAGCTATTCAATATGTCTGGAGGTCAGCAACTGCGAGATTATCTGCCTGTAGAAGCAGTCGCAGACTATATTGTAGCTTTATCGCTTGGTGCGGAAGAATATGGAATGGTTAATATTTGCTCAGGTCAGCCAGTGGCAGTCATCGATCTTGTGCGGCACTGGATTTCACAGAATGGTTGGAAAATCGAGCTGAATCCGGGGGTTTATCCATACCCAGATTACGAGGCGATGGAGTTCTGGGGCGACTCTACGAAATTGAAAGCAATACTTGCAACATGAGGTACCGTGAATTATTTAGGGTAGAAGGTTTGCCCGTTTTCCAGAATAAAATGTTCTCAGATCAGGCATTGGCGATGCAGTGTCTCACGGGCGATATGGTTCTTGTGCAGGATATGGATTCGGGGCTGATATTCAATGCGGCATTCGATCCCGATTTGCTTGACTATGACAAGGACTATCAAAACGAGCAGGCGTACTCACCAATCTTTCGCGAACACTTGACGCAAGTTGGAAAAATCATCGGTCGCAACTTTGCTCATGGTTCCATCATTGAAGTCGGTTGCGGTAAAGGCTACTTTCTAGAATATCTTAACCGATTAGGTTACCGAATTACAGGAGTAGATCCTGCCTATGAAGGAAGTAACCCTGACGTTATCAAGGCTTGTTTTGATCAGTCATTAGGGATTGAGTCCGAAAACATCATTCTTCGGCATGTCCTTGAGCATATGTGGAATCCATTGTCTTTTCTAAATGTGATTGCTCTTGCTAATGGAGGTAAAGGGAATATCTATATTGAGGTTCCTTGTTTTGACTGGATATGTGATCACAAGGCTTGGTTCGATATTTTTTATGAGCATGTGAATTATTTCAGGCTCGCTGACTTTAAACGAATGTTCAAGACAATTCATGAGGCGGGTCATGTGTTCGGAGGCCAGTATTTATACGTGGTTGCGGATTTAGCAAGCCTGCAGAAACCAATTGCAGGGGTTGCTGATCAGTTTGAGTTTCCGTCAGACTTTCTTACTGGGTTCGATAGGCTAGCGGCCCAAGGTAGAAACAAACGCAGAGCAGTATGGGGCGGCGCATCCAAAGGTGTCATTTTCTCTTTGATGATGCAACGTCAAGGATTCGAGATTGATTTCTTGATAGACATCAATCCTTCAAAGCAAGGAAAATTTGTTGGAGTAACAGGACTCCAGGTTACTTCTCCTGAAGAAGCGATGTGCACATTGGAAGATGCTGATGATATTTACATCATGAATTCCAATTACCTTGATGAAATAATTGCCATGTCAGGTAACCGATTCAATTATATAAAGGTTGATTAAAGTGAGCTTTGATAACGAGGTCGCAGAAAGAACTCAGGCTGTAGCACACAATCAGGAATTGAAAGACGCAGCACATGCTTTTATGAGAGCATCTTTAGCGGCCAAATATTCGTATAACTATTACTGGATGGGCCGTCCAATCATTCAGTATCCGCAGGACATGGTGGCAATGCAAGAACTGGTTTGGCAGGTCCGGCCGGACTTGATAATTGAAACCGGTATTGCACATGGCGGCTCCCTGATCATGAATGCATCATTACTTGCCATGCTTGATTACTGTGATGCCATTGAATCGGGAGAAAAATTGGACCCTGCAGTGCCGACGCGCCGGGTATTGGGAGTTGATATTGATATTCGTGCACATAATCGAGAAGCGATAAAAGCTCATCCAATGTCAAATCGAATTGACCTGATCCAAGGCTCCTCCGTAGCTCCGGAAATCATTCAGCAGGTCAAGGATTTTGCGAAAAATTACAAAAGAATTTTGGTCAGTTTGGATTCCAATCACACACATGAACATGTTCTTGCTGAGCTAGAGGCTTATGCACCACTAACAACTGTCAGCAGTTACTGTGTTGTCTTTGATGGAGTTGTGGAAGATATGCCCAAAGAACTGGCTGAAGATCGCCCGTGGGGCCCAGGTGATAATCCCAAGACGGCGGTGTGGGAATACCTAAAAGCTCATCCGGAGTTTGAGGTCGACAAAGGCATAGAGCAAAAATTGTTGATCACGGTGGCGCCAGATGGCTATTTACGTCGCGTGCGATGAGCATCGAATTTTGGGAGGCAATTTCAAGGATGTAGAAGCTTGCTAGCGAAGAATATTATTGCAAACATTTTTGGTAAGTTCTGGGTACTTGCGATCAGCATTCTTGCAGTTCCGATTTATATAAATTTGTTAGGTGTGGAAGCTTATGGCTTGGTGGGCTTCTTTACCATGCTGTTAGCGACCTTGCATTTGCTGGAATTCGGTCTTGGCGTAGTGGTTAATAGAGAAATCGCGCAAACCCGAGGAGATAAGGAGAAATTTCAAAATACTCTTGATCTGATTAGATCATTAGAAGCGATCTATTGGATGGTCGGATTGCTTTTGGGTTTATTGGTTTACTTTTCTGCTTCATTCCTGGCAACTCAATGGCTAAATAATGAACTCCTCGCAGTGGCCGACATTGAGAATGCAATCAAACTGATGGCTATGATTACTGCGTTTCAATGGCCTATTAGTCTGTATGCGGGTTGTCTATTGGGGCTTGAGCGGCAGGTCCTTCTGAACTTCCTCCAAGTCTGCTTTGGTACCTTAAGAGCAGGTGGGGCAATTTTGGTCTTGTGGCTGATATCGCCCACTTTGAAGGCCTTTTTTATCTGGCAGCTATTAACCAGTGTCCTAACAGTTTTGGGATTCGCAATACTCTGTTGGCGAGTTCTTCCGCATCGTCAGCAATTAGCCAGATTCAGTGTCTCCTCATTACGTAGCGTTTTCCATTTTGGTGCAGGGGTAGGCGCTACTAGCATTGCAACATTTCTACTCTCTAATCTTGATAGAGTGGTATTGAGTAAGACTGTTACATTGACAGCGTTCGGTTATTACAACGTAGCTAACCAAATAAATGTTTCAACTCGGATGATTTCGGGCGCTGTATTCCAAGCCTTATTTCCACGCTTCTCCTCACTCTACGCCAACAAAAAAGACCAAGAGTTGGTTGATCTCTTTCACAGGGGAAGTCAGCTTATTTCCTTTGTTGTTTTTCCGGCCGCTATTACATTGGCCCTGTTTTCGGAGCAGATATTGTACATATGGTTGCGGAATGAGCTGGTGGCGCATTCTGCTGCCATGATTGCCAGTTTTCTTGTATTGGGCTCGGCCTTGAACGCAACTCTCGGGCTACCCTTTGAATTAACGGTGGCCCGCGGTTGGTCGATGTATGGTTTTTACCAGAACATGGTTACAGCGATTGTGCAAGTTCCCATTATGCTTATGCTCGTCACCATATATGGTGCGTTAGGAGCAGCGATTGCTTGGCTCATCCTAAACATTGGTTATTTTTTTGTTGCGGCTCCAATCATGATCCTGAAAACGTTGCCTAAAGGGGAATTGTCGATTTGGTATACGGAGGATGTCATTAAACCTCTTGTGGTCACCGTATTAGTCAGTGTGATAATGAGGATGGGTCTTCCGGAAAGCGGTTCTTTCTGGGGACTATTTTTTTGGATTGTTGGCTCATGGATAACTGCTCAATTAGCCTGCTTTCTAGTTTTGCCGAGAATGCGTCTTTTAATGAGTAATAGGTTTGGTACGTTATGGAGTCATTGATATACGATCAGCACAAGGAATCAACTCCGCTAGTGACAGTTGGAATCCCTGTGTATAACGATGAGAAATACGTGGCCATTGCAATCGAGGATATTTTAAGACAAACCCATCAGAATCTCGAAATCATTATCTCCGATAATCATTCGACTGATGCCACTGAAGACATATGCCGTAGTTATGCTGCTCGTGATTCCCGTATAAGATACATCCGCCAGACCGTCAACTCTGGCCCTCAGTCCAATTGTAAATTTCTCTTGGATCAAGCGAAGGGTGAATATTTCATGTGGGCAGCATCAGATGATAGGTGGGACCCGAAATTCATCTCTACCCTTGTTGGCGAGTTGGAAAAAGATCCAAAGTCAGTCGTGGCCTTCTGTCCTTATATCGAAATTGATGAACAAGGAGCTATCCTACCGAAAGTTTTCCGATTTGATTTTTTTGGTAATTCTATAGTTAGGCGTATCACCAAATTTCACCTGGAACCTTCCGGGCGACGAGATGCCTTCTTCTACGGCTTGTTCAGGAGAAACAAAGTTATCCGCATGCCCTTTGTTTCCTGGTGGTGGATCAACAAAAATATGCCCGTGAATTGCGTATTTCCTACATTGAGTTACGTGTTAGCTACCGGGAATTATTATCTAGCACAGACTGAACAGCCTCTTTGGTATAACCGCATTCATCGCAACTCTGCACCAAGGCATTCAGGAGATTTTGCCACTAAGCCTTTCCAATCGCTTTTTGCTTTTCATCTGAGAAAGATCAATCAGATTTATGAGACTGTTAGGCTGGTCATTAAAGGGAGTGGTTCAACCCCTATTGGCGCTTTGCTCTTGCCTGTTGTAGCCCTAAGGTGTCTGTGCGATTGCTTTGAAAGATACCGCAAAATATTAACTGGTTTATCGCGCAAGTTAAAACTGCGAAATTGAGGCGCGCTTTGTTTAAGTTTCATTATTCGAACAGATATACACCTAGAAACAGACACAGGGTTGATAGCTTTGAATGATCCATTAAATATCAGATCGAGAGGCTTTGGCATAAGCTCAAGTCACAAGATAGCTTGGATCATCTCTTATAAAAATGTAATGAGAGAGCCTCGCGTGATCCGTCAGGCTTGGGCACTCAAGCAGTCAGGATGGGAAGTGATCGTATTTGGACTTCCCGGCACTACCGAACCTCCAAAAGAGTGGAAACTGTTTGTTCCGCTTCCAGAAAGATTTCCAAAACCTAAGAGTAGGATGGCGCAACTTTGGGATCCAATTACCACATATGGGTCCCTGCTTCTTAGGATAACGGCCCTTTTTTTTGCCAAATATGGTTTGTCATCTGGGCTTAAGCAGTTTAGCGCCAGAATAGACTTGGCAATGCATCCTGGATGCCGTGTGAAGTACAAAACAATATTGGACTTCTATCGAAAAACCCCCAAACTTCATCCTGAACTTGTGCTTTGTCATGACTACTTTACGGCAAATATTGGATACGAAGTGGCGCTAGGTTCTGGAGCAAAATTTTCTATTGATTGTCACGAATACGCTTTGGGGCAAAAGGTAGATGACCCCAGATGGGTCAGGTGGATTCAGCCCCGAGTCAGAGCATTACAAGATTATTATTTGCCACGAGCTGATGCAATCACAACTGTATGTGAAGGCATCGCTGATCTCCTCAGCCATGAACACGCATTACGCAAGTCTGCCTATGTAGTTCGATCAGTCCCTTTTTTTGACGAACAGGAATTTCGACCTGTTGGCGGTAGTATTACCGTTCTTTATCACGGGGCAATCGCAAAGTCGCGTGACCTCGATGTTGTTGTTAGGTCGTTGCAACTATGGCGACCTGAGTTCAAGTTAGTTTTCAGGGGAGACGGGGACGTTACATATATGACTCAGTTAAACCAAATTGCGCAAGATTTGGGCGTATCTGACCGATTCATAATTGAACCTTCGGCTTTATTCAATCAGATTGTTACAGCTGCAAACAATGCGGATATAGGCTACTTCATACATCGTGATATTAGTCCACAACGTCATTTCGTACTGCCAAACAAATTCTTCGAGTACGCAATGGCAGGTTTAGCGCTCTGTGTGTCTGACATGCCAGAAATGGCGAGACTGGTGAAAAAATATGATATGGGTGTGTTGGTTAAGGAATGTGACGAAAACGAAATTGCAGCAGCGATTAATGGGTTAAGCCACGAGCGCATTAACAACATGAAACGACATGCAATCAAAGCAGCACTTGACTTGAATTGGGAAATTGAGCAGCAACAAATGGTATCGATCTATGAGGGTCTCATTTCTAAATGATTGCAATCGCTGATTATGGTGTCGGCAATTTGATGTCTGTAAGTAATATGCTCAAAAAGGCTGGAGCTGATGTGCGGATTACAAATGAGCCAAAGTGTATTCTTGATGCTGAGAAAATATTACTCCCGGGGGTTGGGCACTTTGACCATGGTATGAAGATGCTGAATGCTTCTGGCTTGCGGGAAGCAATAGACCATTATGCTCTCGAACTTAAGCGTCCAGTGCTTGGTATTTGCCTTGGTGCGCAAATTCTAGGCAATGGAAGCGCAGAAGGCGATAGTCCTGGTCTTGGTTGGATTGATATGACATGTCATCGTTTTAAATCTATGCCCGGTATACGCATTCCACACATGGGATGGAATCAGATCACCTGTAAGAAAACTTCACCGTTGTTCGATTACGTGCAAGAAGATGCGCGCTTTTACTTTGTGCATTCCTATTGCATGCAATGCGCTGATTCAAACGATGTGTTGGCAACGACACTACATGGCGTTGAGTTTACAAGTGCTGTGCAACGCGGAAATATTTTCGGCACTCAATTTCATCCAGAAAAATCGTTGCGACATGGTCTCGCCTTGATCAAAGCCTTCGTGGAGCTTCAGCACGCATGAACAAGACGCGTGTTATTCCAGTCCTCTTGTTGAGAGGCAAGGGGCTGGTAAAGACGATCAAGTTCAATGATGCCAAGTATATTGGTGACCCCATTAATTCCGTAAGGATATTTAACGAGAAAGAAGTCGACGAGCTTGTTTTTCTCGACATTACCGCTACACCCGAGGGTCGGGGTCCTGATTTCAATTTATTGCAGGACATTGCGGGTGAGGCTTTCATGCCGATGTCCTATGGCGGTGGCATTACAACACTGGATCAGATTGGGCGCATATTCGCTTTGGGATTCGAAAAAGTCATTGTTAATACTGTTGCGTATAGAAATTCGAGCCTGATCAGTGAAGCAGTTTCGAGATATGGTGGGCAAAGTATTGTTGGATGCCTGGATGTGCGAAGAAATTTCTGGGGACGTTGTGAGCTATATTCTGACTCCGGGCGCAGGAAGGAGTCGGTCAGTTTGACGGAGCATCTTTCGCAAATGGTTGAATGTGGTGTTGGGGAAATTTTGGTGAATTCAATCGATAGGGACGGCACTATGTCGGGATATGACATAAAGCTGATACACGAAGTTGCCCGCTCCGTTTCAGTGCCTGTGATTGCCTGCGGTGGTGCGGCGGGAATTAAGGATTTTGTTGCGGCTGTGACAGAGGGTTCTGCCTCTGCCGTAGCGGCAGGTAGTCTTTTTGTTTTTGTTGGGCCACATCGTGCTGTGCTGATTAACTATCCTGATCGCACTGAGTTATCTGAATGCCTTCCATAGTGTATTTCTTACAACGACCCTCCTAGCTGATCGTAATTTTTAATAATCTTTATGAAAATGACTAAACAAAAAGCCGTCTTCTCGCCGATTGACGGGTCACCAATCAAGCGCGCAGCGTTTGTGCCAGAACAAAAGGGCTATCAGGTTTGTGTCCGTTGTGTCATGGACACAACCGATCCGGATATATCTTTCAATGAAAAAGGGGTCTGTAGGCATTGCCAACATTTTGACGAGGTCATTCGGCCCGCTTGGCCCACATTTCAGCGCGAGACAGCCGAATTGGAGAGGATGCTGAAAGAAGTCAAAGCACACGGTGAGGGCAAGCAATACGATTGCATCATCGGCCTGTCTGGAGGAGTCGATAGCTCGTTTCTTGCTATTAAGGCAGTGGAGTGGGGATTGAGACCACTGGTGGTTCATGTGGATGCGGGCTGGAATTCCGAATTGGCTGTAATGAACATTGAACAGATATGCAAAAGGCTCGGCCTCGACCTTGTTACGCATGTTGTCGACTGGGAGGAAATGCAAGATGTGCAGTTAGCATTTTTGCGATCTGGCGTTGCCAATCAAGACACACCACAGGATCACGCTTTTTTTGCGGCGTTGTACGGGTATGCGGTAAAAGCTGGGATCAAATATGTTTTGAATGGAAGTAACTATGCTACAGAAAGCATCCTGCCTTCTAGCTGGGGGCATAGTGCAATGGATTCGACGCATCTAAAAGCTATCCATAGACAATTCGGTCAGAGAAAACTAGGTAACTTCCCTGTGGTTAGTTTCTTTGACTACTACATACGATATCCACACATTTTGAAGATGAAAGTGTTACGCCCACTCAACTACATAGACTATAACAAAGAGGATGCTATCAAGGTTTTGGAAAGTGACTATGGATGGCGTTATTACGGGGGTAAACATTACGAATCGCGCTGGACTCGATTTTTTCAGGGTTACTATCTACCTTATAAGTTTGGCTACGATAAGCGAAAGGCGCACTTGTCTAGCCTGATCCTGTCAGGTCAGTTGAACCGTGAGCAGGCGCTTAGCGAGTTACAGCAGCCTTTGTATGATGAAAGATTGCTAGAAGAGGACAAGGCGTTCATAGCAAAAAAACTAGGCATTTCCAGGGATGAGCTAGACGAGCTTATCTCGGCGTCACCTCGTCATTATTCTGAATATCCAAATCATGAATATAAAGTTAAGCTGGTTTTCGGCAATTATCGCAGGATAAAGAATCTCAAATCAGAACTAATCAAATCCGTATGTCGAAAGCGCTGTACATGAGCGACATACCTGTTGTCTGCGTCGGGTATCACTAAACCTACATCCAGAATAAAAAAGATGATTCACGTTCTCACTGTAGGCCATAAACGTTTTGACACCCGTATCTGGATCAAGGAAATCTCATCCCTTAAATCAGCTGGAATTGCTGCACGTTACATCGTAGCAGATGGGATGGGAGACGAAGTTGTAGGCGGCACAGAGATTCAGGATTTCGGACTGATTCCAGAGCGTTCCGGATTCAAGCGGCGCATGTGCAAGATGTTTGAAATTCTCCGCAACTGCGGTGTTAAAAGAGGCGACATTGTTCATTTCCATGATGGCATTTTTTTGCCATTCGCCTTTCTGCTGCGATTGCGCGGCTGCCGGATCATTTACGACGTACATGAGGATTACCCTCGGCAAGTATTGAATTCTCGGTTCCCTAGGCCGGCGAAATTAGTCTGGAGCACCACAATTTCCTTGCTGGAATGGCTTTCAGGCAGGATTTTTCAAGGCTTCATAGCAGCAACACCTACAATTGCAGCACGATTTCCCGCGCATAAGACTGTAGTAGTTCAGAATTATCCTCTACTGGAAGAGCTGCAGGCGGTCGGCACAAAAGCATATAAAACCAGACCTTTGAATGCGGTATTCATTGGCGGGCTATCCAAAATACGTGGCGTAGAGGAAATGCTAGCCGCCTTAGATTTGGTCAACCGTAGACATGCTATAAAGCTGGTCTTTGGGGGGGATTTTGCTCCCAAGCATCTCAGTGCTGAGCTCGCCAGCAATTCAGGCTGGAAGTTCATGGATGCTCAGGGTTTTGTCAGCCGCAAGGATGTAGCAAAGCTTATGGGGGATTCAAGGATGGGACTGGTACTCTTTCATCCAGCTCCAAACCATATTGCTGCCCAACCCAATAAGCTTTTTGAATATATGTCTGCCGGCATACCAGTCATTGCATCCGATTTTCCTCTGTGGCGCCAGATTGTAGAAAGTAGCAATTGTGGTCTTCTGGTGGATCCGCTGAATCCCCAATCAATTGCGGATGCAATATGCTGGTTAATTGAACATCCTAAAGAAGCAGAGGAGATGGGGCGATGTGGGAGGGAGGCTGTGGAGCGTGAATATAACTGGGGTCATGAAGAGGCCAAACTTCTGTCATTCTACCGTGACAGGTTAATGGCCGAAACATGACAAGTCGTGTTGCTCACCTGACCAGCGTTCATCCGCGCTACGATACCCGTATTTTTCTCAAGGAATGCAGGAGCCTGACCAGGGCAGGCTATGAGGTTGCACTGGTGGTTGCAGATGGCAAAGGCGATGAAGTCAAGGATGGTGTGTCGATTCTAGATATCGGCAAGCCGACTGGGCGGCTCAAGCGCATGCTTTCCACAACCCGCTTGCTTTTGGCAAAGGCCGTTGAATTGGACGCGGATATCTATCATCTACACGACCCGGAGTTGATGCCACTTGGCGTAAAGCTCAAGCGTCTTGGCAAGGTTGTGGTGTTCGATGCTCATGAAGATGTGCCTAAGCAATTACATGGGAAACCCTATCTGAGCAAGTTTCTCAAGATGCTTCTCCCGAGGGCATTACGCCATTTCGAAGCATGGGCCTGTAAAAGGTTTGACGCGATTGTGACTGCCACACCCTCCATCAGGGATAAATTCCTTTCCATCAATTCCAGGTCATTGGACATCAATAATTTCCCTATGCTTGGCGAGCTGGATAGTAATAGTGAGGGTGTGGAAAAGCATCCACAAGTTTGTTATGTCGGCGGCATTACCGCCATTCGCGGAATTCGTGAGGTCGTCACGTCAATGGCACACGTCAAATCCGGGGTGCGCTTGCAATTAGTTGGGCACTTCTCAGAAGCGGCTCTTTACAGTGCTATCTTGGACAGTCCGGGCTGGGCGGCAGTGGATGAGTTGGGTTTCCAGAACCGTGAGGGTGTGAGAGAAACCATGGCACGATGTATTGGCGGTCTGGTTACGTTTCATCCTCTTCCAAACCATGTCGATGCTCAGCCGAATAAGATGTTCGAATATATGAGTGCCGGGATACCTGTCATCGCTTCTGATTTTCCGCTTTGGCGCGAGATTATCATCGGTAACGAATGTGGATTGTGCGTAGATCCGATGAAACCAGGGGCAATTGCTGAAGCAATAGACTATCTCGCAACTCATCCAGAGGAGGTTCAAAGAATGGGTGATAACGGCAAAATGGCCGTGCAACAGCGCTATAACTGGAATAATGAAGAAAAGAAGCTTTTGGTCCTGTATGAAGAATTGACGAGGGTGGCAGCATGAAAGTTGTGACGGTTGTTGGCGCACGTCCCCAGTTTATTAAAGCGGCGGCAGTGTCGCGTGCGCTAGGAACAAAGAGCATAAAAGAAGTGCTTCTCCATACTGGTCAACATTTTGACTCCAATATGTCGGATGTATTTTTTGAGGAGCTGGAAATTCCTCGCCCTGAGTATCACCTCGGCATAGGCGGTGGCAGTCACGGTCAGAATACCGGCCGGATGATCGAGTCAATTGAAAGTGTGTTGCTAGAGGAACGTCCAGACTGGGTTCTCGTGTACGGAGATACAGACTCAACTCTTGCGGGGACCTTGGCAGCAGCAAAACTGCATATTCCTGTTGCGCATGTGGAGGCAGGCTTACGCTCCTTCAATCGTCGGATGCCAGAAGAGATAAATCGCGTGCTGACTGACCATGCTTCCAGTTTGCTGTTTGCACCAACAGAAACAGCAGTCAGACACTTGGCTAATGAGGGTATAGCTGGCGAGACCGTGCTGCAAGTGGGAGATGTAATGTATGACGCAGCACTATATTACGGAGCGAAAGCGGAAACGACGAGCAAAGTGCTCCCCCAACTGGGGCTGGCATCTAAGAATTATGTCCTTGCTACCATTCATCGTGCTGAAAACACTGATGACAGGCAAAGGCTGGCAGCAATATTCGAAGGTTTCGCTATCTATGGCAAGGAGGTAGTGATGCCGCTGCATCCCCGCACCAAGGCACGTCTGGCATCCCTCACGTTGCCAGTGCCGACCAATGTCAAGTTGATAGATCCTCTGGGTTACCTGGACATGGTAATGCTGGAAAAACATGCTTCATTAATCGCAACTGACTCTGGTGGGGTTCAAAAGGAAGCCTTCTTCTATCAAGTGCCATGTGTAACTTTACGAGATGAAACTGAATGGGTGGAATTAGTAGAGGCGGGATGGAATAAACTAGTATCGCCGTATGCGGGGGTAGCTATCAGCGACGCGATCCAATCCTCCCATGGAGTGCAAGGCAAAGATGTGCAGCCTTATGGCGTTGGCAACGCTGCTGTAGAGATTGCGGAAACTCTTACTATGGTTTCCAGAGCATCACTCCCCTGATCGAATGCTTTACAAGCCATGGAAATAGTTTTTGTCGCGCACTACGCTGGTTCACCTAAGCATGGCATGGTGTACGGCCATTATCACTTGGCCAGGGAATGGGTTGAGCTAGGGCACAAGGTCACTATTGTTGCTGCGTCATATGCCCACACAAGATTCAATCAACCTGAAACCAAAGTTCGAGTCACTGAGGAATTTATAGATGGAATTCGCTATCTCTGGGTCCGCACCCGAAGATATGAGTCTTCCAGCAACCTTGCCAGAGTAATAAACATTTTCTCCTTCGTAGCGCAATGCTTTTTTCGACACTTACCGATTGCGGAGGCTGACGTGGTCATTTGCTCGTCGCACCATCCATTTGCGATGTACCCTGCCAGTAAGCTCGCGCGGAAATTCAAGGCTAGGCTGGTTTTCGAAGTGAGGGATTTGTGGCCTTTGACCTTAATAGAGCTTGGCGGCGCGCGCGCTAATAACCCTTTTATTCAATTGATGCAATACTCCGAAAATTACGCATACAGAACAGCGGACAAAGTAGTCTCGGTGTTGCCTTTTGCTAAAGACTACATGGCCGAACATGGCATGAATCAGAATAAGTTTTTATTTGTCCCCAATGGAATTGACCTCGCCGAAAATCAAAAAGCAGAGCCACTGCCTATAGCCCACCAGAAGAAGCTAGAAGAGCTTAGAGCGGCAGGCAAATTTCTGATTGGTTATGCAGGAAAAATCGGATTATCCAATGTGTTGCATTCATTTATCGAAGGGGTTGCAAAGTCTTCTGACGCAAATGTGCATGCGGTGATTCTTGGCGATGGGGCATTACTTCCAGAATTACGCAAATTGACGGAAGATTTGAACGCGAAAGGGAAAGTCACGTTTCTTGGGCCTGTTTCAAGAACGCAAATCAGACATTTCCTCAGCTTTATGGATGCGGCATACGTTGGATATCAAAAACAGCCTTTATATCGTTTTGGTATCAGCCCCACGAAGGTCAATGACTATATGCTTGCCGCACTTCCAATCATTTACGCTGTAGAGGCACCTGGGGATATTGTTGCTGAAAGCGGGGCTGGGATTACTTGCCGTGCGGAGGATAGCAATGCGATTCGGGACGCGATTTTGTCATTGCGAAAAATGAGTCAAAATGAACTGCAGGCAATGGGGCTGAGGGGGCGAGAATGGCTGATTGCGAATCGTGACTACAAAGTGTTGGCAAGTCGTTTCCTGGAGAATGTAACTAGCTCAACCGGATTGGCCTAGAATGCTGCTCGGGTCAGCTGCGTACTCAACTGGAAGCACGCGGATTGCTCTGACAATAGGGCTAAAAATTTGAAAATACTGGTCACCGGGGCTAATGGCTTTGTTGGAACTGCATTATGCAAACGACTCCAATCAAGTGAGATTGAGGTCCATGCAGCTACACGTTCAGCTAGTCTTATTCCACAATCTGAATCTTTGAGGCAGTTCGTTGTTGACGAACTGGACCATAAGACAGATTGGACGCATGCATTAACTGGTGTCGATGCGGTAGTGCACTTGGCTGCCCGTGTACATGTGATGAATGACGAAGCAATAGATCCGCTACGCGAATTTCTAAAGGTCAACGTCGAGGCTACGGTAAATCTTGCGCGTCAAGCTGCAGTGGTCGGCGTTAAACGATTTATCTACCTGAGCTCGATCAAGGTCAATGGTGAATCTACCACCACTGAAAAACCTTTTCGGGAAACTGACGCCCCGAATCCACAGGACTCCTATGCTGTTTCAAAACTTTGCGCAGAACAGGCTCTGCAGGCCATAGCAGTTGAAACTGGCATGGAGATTGTCATAGTACGCTCTCCCTTGATCTATGGACCGGGAGTGAAGGCCAATTTCGCAAGATTGCTAAAAACCGTGGACAAAGGTATCCCGTTGCCATTGGGATGCGTAACTAATAAGCGTAGTCTGGTATTTGTCGACAATCTTTGCGATGCACTGGTGCAATGTGTTATGCATCCGGGCGCGGCGGGACGTACCTATCTGGTCAGTGATGGGGCTGACATGTCTTCTGCCGAGCTTGTTCAAGGTATTGCTGCAGTGCTCAATAGGCCAGCCAGGCTGGTATCTGTTCCGATAAGTCTGATGCGAGCTGCGGCCCGATTGATTGGAAAGGCGACAGTGGTCGACAGAGTTACCCAGTCCCTCGTCATAGACAGTTCAAGCATTCGCAAGGAGCTGGGGTGGATGCCACCCTATACCGTAGCTCATGGGCTGCGAGTTACAGCGGATTGGTATCAATCGTCTCTGTCTGGCAGACAATCATGATATTGGCCATGGGTAGTGCGTTCCTTGTGACCTTGATCATGCTACTTCTGCTATTGAAGACAAGGCTCTACGGCATAGCTTTGGACCAGCCCAACCATAGATCATTGCACACTAATTCAATTCCCAGAACGGGAGGTATTGCTGTGGTGTCAGGTGTGCTTGCGGCCTGGCTGTTGGTAGGAAACTTCTGGCTTTTGATTGTTCCGACCGCAATACTCATGTTTGTTTCAATCATCGATGATATACGCGGCCTATCCGTGCGCTGGCGGCTGCTGGCGCAACTGATTGTAAGCGCAGCGATAAGCGTTGTGGTTCTGCCGGGATATGCATGGTGGGTGCATATTCTGGTTATGCTTGGAATTACATGGATGATGAATCTCTATAATTTCATGGATGGCTCTAACGGGTTGGCTGGTGGCATGGCCTTGTTCGGCTTCGGAAGTTATGCAGTTGCGGCGGCGGTTGGTCATGATTTCCAGATGGCAGCATTGAATGTCTCGGTGACGGCGGCGAGTTTCGCATTTCTGCTGTTTAATTTTCATCCAGCACGGATTTTCCTGGGCGATGGCGGGTCTGTGCCGCTCGGATTCCTTGCCGGAGCGATTGGTTTATTGGGCTGGCAAAGAGAATTGTGGCCCGCGTGGTTTCCACTGCTTGTATTTTCCCCATTCATCGTTGATGCGAGCGTCACGCTACTCAAGCGCATATCAAGACGGGAAAAAGTATGGCAGGCACATCGCAATCATTATTATCAGCGTCTAATCCAGATGGGCTGGAGCCACAGGAAAACGGCGATTGCCGAGTATCTACTTATGATGGTCGCAGGGGGATCAGCCATATTTCTGAGGGAGAAAACTATGTCACTAATCCTTGTAGCCTTATGGGTGTGGGTGATGGTTTATTTCATTCTCATGCTGCTGATAGACAGAGCATGGAAGCTGAGGTCGGACAATGCAGAAATTTAGGTAAAATTAGCCCCCATGACATTCAATCCTGATACTTCCAACATTAACCATACCCGGACGAGACTTCTGCTCAATGTTTGAGTCTACATTTCAACGCTGGCGCTCTCTCACAGCTGTTCTGCATGACGTAGCTGCGGCGGTCCTGGCATGGATTCTTGCGTATCAATTCCGCTTCAATTTTGAAATCCCACCGAGTTTTCAAGAATCGCTCCTGTATGTAATAGCGTGGACTGTCCCGCTACAGATGTTGTCTTTCGTATTATTCGGGCTTTATAAAGGTGTGTGGCGATTTGCCAGTCTGCCAGACCTTAAAAGAATAATTCTGGCCGTAAGTGCCTCAGCAGTTGCGGCTGGTGCATTATTGTTCATGCTTCAACCGCAGGCTTTAGCGGTGCCTCGTTCAGTTCTGATACTTGATCCCCTCTTGTTGCTCCTAATCATGGGCGGAAGCCGTTTTGCTTATCGAGCCTGGAAGGAGCACAAGCTCTACGGGTACAAAACGAAGGGAACACCAGTCATTGTTTTGGGCTCGGGCGATGCTGCTCTTGCACTATTGAAGGATTTGGCAAGAAGCCCCGAATGGCAAATTATGGGTTTGCTGGATGAAGATGAGGGAATACAAGGGAGGGAGTTATTTGGCACCAAAGTTTTGGGGGGTATTTCTGGCCTGCCATTTTTCGCGAGCTCATTGGGTGTATCGCATGTCATCGTAGCAATGCCAGCAGCGGCGCATGAAGCTCGTCGTAAGGCAGTTGAAATTGCAAGTGAAGCAGGATTGGCAGTTTTAACCGTGCCTTCGTTTGAAGATTTGATGAGCGGGAAAGTCAGCATTTCGCAGATCAGGCCGGTTGAAGTGGAAGATCTCCTGGGGCGGGAGCCGGTCAAGCTGGACGACCAGGGGCTACATTCCTTGCTTGAAGGGCAAGTGGTGCTGGTTAGCGGCGCAGGTGGGTCTATCGGGTCGGAGTTGTGCCGTCAGATCGCGAAATTCCAGCCTGGATTGCTCGTCTGTTTCGATCTTTCGGAATACGCTCTTTATCTGATAGAGCAGGAATTCAATGCCGCTTTCCCGGGCTTGCAAGTCACTTATATCGTTGGCGACGTCAAAAACGAAAAACGTTTGAAGAAACTACTGCAGGCATGCCGTCCGTCCGTCGTTTTTCATGCTGCGGCATACAAGCATGTGCCGCTTATGGAAAACCTCAACGTTCATGAGGCTCTGTGCAACAACGTGCTTGGCACTTACACGCTAGCGAAAGCATGCAAGGAGGCCCAAGTGGAGAAATTTGTCTTGATTTCCACTGACAAGGCCGTGAATCCTGCGAATGTCATGGGGGCTAGCAAGCGCCTGGCTGAGATGGTGTGCCAAGGGCTGCAAGAGGATTCCAGCACGCGTTTTGTTATCGTTCGTTTCGGCAATGTGCTCGGCAGCAGCGGCAGTGTCATCCCGAAATTCAAGGAGCAGATTGCGCAGGGCGGGCCGGTCACGGTGACCCACCCGGACATCACGCGCTACTTCATGTCGATTCCGGAAGCCGCACAGCTGGTAATGCAGGCGGGGCTGATGGGTGAGGGCGGTGAAATCTTTGTGCTGGATATGGGTGAGCCGGTAAAAATCGCCGATCTTGCGCGCGACATGATCCAATTGTCGGGATTGCAGCCTGATGAGGTTGAGATTGTATTCACCGGTTTGCGTCCGGGTGAAAAGCTGTACGAGGAACTTTTGTCTGATGACGAACGGACCCTGCCTACCCCGCATGATAAGTTGCGCATTGCAGTCGCCAGGACAGCGGATAAGGCATGGGTGAAAACCCTGCTCAAATGGATTGATTCCACTTCGATATTGGACGAACCCACCATCAAACAAGAACTCAAGATGTGGGTAGAAGAATATAGTGGGGGAGACCAGCTTTCCTCCTCGGAAAACCAGCCGCTAGTCCCCAAATCATCCACTATTCACTAGCACGAGAGAAAAAATTGAAAAAAGTTACCAAAGCTGTCTTTCCAGTGGCTGGGCTGGGCACGAGATTTTTGCCTGCAACCAAGGCCAGTCCGAAGGAAATGCTGCCTATTGTTGATAAGCCATTGATACAATATGCAGCAGAAGAAGCCATCGCGTCAGGGGCAACCGAACTCATCTTCATCACCGGCCGTAACAAGCGCTCAATCCCCGATCATTTTGACAAGTCCTACGAGCTTGAGGCCGAACTTGAAGAACGCGGCAAACAGGATATGCTGGAAGAAATCCGCAGCATTCTGCCCAAAGGCGTGACCTGTATTTATATCCGCCAGTCAGAGGCGCTGGGCCTGGGTCATGCAGTTCTATGCGCGAAGCCGGTTGTAGGCGACGAGCCCTTTTCCGTCATCCTCGCGGATGACCTCATTGATGGTAATCCGCCTGCCATGACCCAAATGGTAGATGCATACAATCAGCAGGGATGCTCGATTCTCGGCGTTGAGGATGTTCTCCCTTCTGAGACAGCAAGTTACGGTATTGTGGATGCCAAGCCCGTTAGCGCGGATACCCTGCAGCTGAACGGCATTGTCGAGAAGCCGCAACCCAAGGATGCACCGTCTAACCTCGCCGTAGTCGGTCGTTATATTCTGACGCCCAGAATCTTTGAATGCCTGGAAAACATCAAGCCGGGCAAGGGTGGTGAAATTCAGCTTACGGACGGCATCGCCGCGCTGATGGAGTTTGAAAAGGTCATGGCCTATCGCTTCCAGGGCAAGCGCTATGATTGCGGCAGCAAGTTGGGATACGTAAAGGCCAATGTCGAATATGCTTTGCGTCATGCCGAAATTGGTGCAGAATTTTCTGAATATCTAAGCACAATCAACACATCCTCTTAATGGCCATATCGAATGCGATGACACCGCAGCAGTTGCTGGAAGACTCGGAACTGATCCACAGTGCGGAAGCTATCAGCGCAGCAGTCGAGCTATTGGCACAACAGATAACGGCAGAGCTCCATGGCACTTGCCCCCTTGTGATGAGTGTCATGGGCGGTGCCGTTGTCTTTTCCGGGCAATTGCTGCCCCGGCTGCATTTTCCTCTTGAATTTGATTATGTGCAGGCCAGCCGATATCACAATCAGACATCCGGTCAGAAGCTGGTGTGGAAGGTCGAACCCGGCAATAACGTCGAAGGGCGCACTGTCCTCGTGCTGGACGACATTCTGGATGAAGGTCATACCCTGGCGGCAATCAAGCAGAAATGCCTGGAGCAGGGCGCGAAACGCGTGGTCATTGCCGTGTTTGCGGACAAGCGCCTCGATCATGAGAAACCCATCTATGCCGACTTTGTCGGCTTGACGGTTCCTGACAGATACGTCTTCGGCTACGGCATGGATATTTATGGCTGGTGGCGAAATCTGCCTGCCATTTATGCGCTGAAGGGTTGACTTGCTTGAGCGGCGGCCAGGATGTGTTTGTAATCCTGTTGTCTTGCTGTAACGTAGTTCAACTACGCTATATGGTGCCCAGAAGAGGTAATGGGGCATCGAAATTATCTCTAAAACCCGCGTCAATCAAGACTTCCAGAGTGGTGGTTTACTGAAAGTACCACAAGAGTACCACAGCTTTACCTTCCCCAACGGCGTTAACACACTTGCCCAGGCCCAAGATTTTTCATTTATAATTCACGAATCAACACGAAGTTGGCGCGAGTGCATCGAAAGGTGTATACGCAAAATTACCGGTTATGGGCTTTGTCCTCTGACAACGGGATAGCTAACTTCTGATTTGATCGATGGAGTCATCCATAATAAGTTGTAATAATAAGATCTAATTAAGAAACAACAAAAGATGTAATAACAATAAGCAAGGGCTGTTGAGCCTTGCACTATATACTCATTCGAATTGAATCGACGGAAATCCGTGTCCGCATGAGCTCCTTTTATAAAGGAAGCTGCGGTCATGATTATTCATGCAAAAATAAAATTTGGTGCCTTTTTGAATGAACTCCAGAAACAAGGAGTCGAAATTCAACAAGGCACACAAACTATTACTTTGGTCTACAAGGGTAAAACCTTTCGCATCACGAAGTCTGTTAATGATTATGTGAGCTTAAAAATCCAGCTTGCTATTCTTGAGGGGCTGAGTTTAGGGCGATAGTTGACTGCCCGACCATGGCTGGTTATTTCAGTCGTGTTCTGATGAAATTTCCAGCATCATCAATTTAGGCCGGGGAAGGGTGGAAATCCTTTCCCCGATCTACCTTATTGAAGGGCAATCCGCCCCCAAACATTGTTTAAACGCTTAGGGGCAGACTGCTGAGTAGACAGCTTTAGTCTAAGTGGCCGTCACGGTTTCCAGGAATATTGGTACTACGAAGGTACTTAGGAAGAATCATCCGTCCCGAGCTGACTTCTGCCAGATACTCTTTACATTGAGCTAACAGGTTTGCCAAACGGGAATCCGATGGCCCCTCAAGGAACTCCTGATAGGTTACCCCGAGTAGTGCCTGTATCCGGGTAACTCTCTCGTAGTTTCCTGCAAACTGAACTAGAGCCATTACTTGGAAGCCTTGCTTTTGCGTGTCCAGCGGACATATCCCAGCTTGAAAGCGTTTTGAAGGCTTGTCTCACCGTCATCTGTTTTAACTGCCCATTGATCACCAACTTTTCTCACGCTGATGCCCTGAGACCTTAGGTAATGTACAGCTCGGTTCTCCTGCTCAGGTGTTGAACAATCACTAGAGAACTGAGCGGCTAAGGCGCGAACACCACTTAGGGAGCGTTCCATAAGAAGCTGGCGCATAGCTGTTTTGAGTTCAGGCTCTCGGTGCTGTTTTGCCCAGCTCATGACTGCTTGTGCATCCTCTCCTAGTTCCTGCTGTACCTGCTGTGCAAAAGATTCGGCTATGAATGCTATGCCTTCCTTTGCTTTCGCATCGCTAATGCCTGATGCCTGGGCAATAGAAGTAAAATCCACCTCGGATATATCAAGGGTCTCAGCAAAGCTTGCTAAAGCTCGGTCATACACAGGCTGGGGCACAGGCTCAATGATGTGGCTCATCGCAGTCTCAATAGCCTCAGGATGCAAATCATAAGATTCTTGCTCCGCGATTTCTTGCCTCTCGGCTTTTTGTCGGCTCTCTTCGGCTAATGCGTCCATGTCTGCAACTTCCCAGCGACCTTCGCGCTGTTGAGCCAGCCCTAGCTGTTCAAATTGAGAAAGAGTGGCGGTTGTGCCGTTGAGTGTTATCAAGGTGTCCCCAGCGAACTTGGAGTAAGGGACGTGCCTACCGTATGCGTCTTTCGCATAGTCAAAAGGGTGCCCTGTATCGGCTTCAGGGGTCGTGCTGTCATAGCTCTGTACGCCAAGCGTTTCTGAGGTGCCGTCATCATTTAGCCTGACTACACCCCCCTTAACGCCATCACTCATGTCATATGGAACAGACCCTTGGGAAGAGTCCGAGGCGGTTTCTACTTGGTAAAAATGTTGGGACATAATTTTCCTTTGTTAATAGTCAGTGTTGAGTTTTGTTTTTTGTTTAGATCGTTGCTTGGCTCTTTGGGTACCTGAGTAAATGTCGGAGCCGATTTGAAGCCCGGTTCCAACGAGGGAGGGCGCTGAGTTATAAGCCTCAGTAACCTTTCCTTGGGAGGTTATCTGCTGTTCAACCTTCTTCATGTCAAAGCTCCGTACCTCATTGAGTCGGTTCTTTTCCATAGTGGCAATATCAGTGCCTTCCTGCATGAAGGAATCGTGGAGAAGCCGATCAGAGGAAAGCCCTAAAGCGCCGGATTCACCAGCAATAGTGGCAATCTTGGCTCTCTCTAGCATTCCTTGTTTGATACGCTCAGATTGCTCCAAGGAGGTCTTCTGGTTGGTCTGGAGCTGTTTATCACCTAGTAAGGAGTAGTTGAGCTGTGTTGCTTGGGCTTGCGCTTTATAGGTGGCTTTAGCGCTTGCTTGGCCGCCCATGTAGTTTGCAATACCTAAACCCGCTGAAATAGCGGATATTGGGTCACACATAGTTTTATCTTTCGTTCGTTATTGAGTGGGGTTACTTGTACCCAGGACGGATACGGGAGGAAGGATTAGTGGTTGTTTGTGGCTCGGGTATGCAGAGGAGTCCAAAGTCTCTCTCTCATTCCCTGTTCTGCTTCCTCCTTTCTCCTGATGGCTGAATGGACGTTAACGAAGTACAGCCCTAGTGCATCCCTAAGCCGTTTCCCGGTTGCTCTCCTGGCTGCTCCTGAAGCTCTTCTGTAGGCTCTTTTCCCTACGTAGGATACATAGCTTGCTTGGGGTGCCAGCCTGAATACAGCATTAGCCATCTGATAGCTAAGGCGATCATCATCTGGGAGGCTCTTAGGATGTCGCTGGCTATACAAATACAGAGCTGTTGCTTCAATCAGCACTTGAACCGAGGTAACCCCGCCTTGGGCTAAGCGGCTCATCTCAGACGCTGCTACACATGCTTTTCCCATACTGCAAGCATCAAGCCATTTCTGAATAAATTCAGTTGCTGTCTCTGTGGCTGGATGCGTTAGGTTGGCTTTGATTAGCTCGCTTGCTTCCTCATACTCCCTTCGGTACTCCCTGCGGGGAATAGATCGGCCTAATGGGTCTCCGTACAGGTAAGCATTCTTGAAATGCGCTCTACAGTGAGCGCTAAGGTTGTACCTGGGATTAGTACACCCAGGAGCCTTACACCTCATCTGTTTGTTACGGGTAATAGATTGGTTGATTGGTTGAGTCATAGGACTTCCTTATAGTTGGTGAAGCGAAATATGAAAGTTTCTCTATCGGGGGTAACAGAGAGACAGGAATAGATTTTCTGAAGGTTTGACTGAGAGAAGGGGTATCCCTGGTACGGGATAAACCCCCTCCTTAGGGAAAAGAAAAACGTAAACGCTTAGGGTATCTATTAAGTAATTACGTCTTTCTCACTAGCCATAATCCCTTACCGGATTTGCCCAGGGTCTTAGCGTTCACTACAGACCAACCGTAAGAATTCACTGATGGTTTCACTGTAGGAGAAGCTAGTTCTCTACGTACATCACAGGACTTGATACCTGTGAGGGCATGTACATCCTTAAAGCTGAGTGCGTTTGAGGTTGAGTTGCTGAGCAATGCTACTAACCCCTCACGGCCTTTCAGTGAACCGTTAGGAGCATCCTTAGTGACATACTCAAGGTTTCTGCTTGGGCTTTTGGCCTTGGGAAATAGCTTGTCCAGGTTAGCTATGAGGCGATTGAAATCCATTGAAGTGTATAAATTCATAGTCCCACACTTTCCCTGGATATCAACATTCCTCACATTCCCACGGCTGGCTAGCTGCTTAGTCCATCGGAGAAGATCACCCTCCTGAATGTCCAAATAGTCACCCTTCAGTTTTCCCCTTAAGGTATGGATGTCCGAATCATCAACCCTCTGAGCTTTGGCCCCTAATGTTTTAGCGACTATTGCTCTTCGGGGCTGATAAAACTCCGAGAACATGAATACCTCTGTACAGTCCTTGTACTGATTGGAACCGATGCCTTGGCCCCACCAGATGACCGAACTGATTCTTCCAGGGAAGACTTCCAGGTCTGCCTTCCTGGGTGTGTGTGGGAATAGGCCATGCGTTGTTACCAGGTCTTTATGAACGATCACCAGAACGCGATCACCAGCCTTAGTGTTCTGCATGACTACCTGTTTAGCCCATGCAGCGTAGCCCTCAGCGGCTTTACGGTTTGATACTACTGCTCGGAGATTGCCGAACTCTTTTGGAGGCTCTATGTGGTTCAGCGTGAGGTTGCTGTAATCAATGCTAGGTACTCCCTCTGCCAATCTACCCCCTAGCAGCGGGTACAGGCCGCAAAGGTCAGCCGTAGCATCAAGAATTACCTGGTTAGGCTCGGGGCTAAAGGAAGGTACGTAGGCTACGAAACTTCTGGGACTGCCCCTGGTTAAAAAGCAGTATCCCAAGGAACAGGCATTGAGGAATTTGAAGCCTTCAATGAATTGTTCTAGCTTCCTTACACCATACGTACTGCAGAAAGCGTGTGCATCAGCTTCTGTAAAGTTATCGAAAGCCTCAAGACACTCCACCAGCCTGACTCCCTGCATTTCTTCGCCGTTGGTAGAAAATACTTCCTCCATTCGCTGGGCTATGCTGGTGAGTATGGGAACTAGGGTATGGTGTGCATCCACCCCAAAAACTATGTCCCTAAGCTTCAGGATGTCCGCTGGTGTACGCTCTATGATCTGAGTAACGGCTGGCTGCTCGTCAATAAAAAGCACATCTCTAGGGTTCCCCAGGTGCTTTCTTACCCCGTAATCGCTTCCGTACTCGATCTCACTAAGCCACTTTCTGTGGGTATAGATGACAATCCTTTTTGAAGCGGTGCATTCAAGCGTGGTTAGGTGGGCAGTAAAGCCCAACCTCTCAATGCTCTTGGGGTTGTGTTGCTTCACATCGTGAAAGCTCGTCCAGATACCCAGGTCTTTATCAGGTATCTCATGGGAGAGAGCTTCGTATATCTCTTGAGCGTGGTTTATCTCCTCAACAACAAATGCACAGGTAAACGCTGGGTCATATGCATACATGGCACATGCGAAGGCTATGGCAGAGTTGGTCTTTGCTGAGCCGGTAGGGGCTGATACCACCTTGAAGGGGCTTTTAAGAAGGCCCATGCGTGTATCCCTGATGGCTTTATCTGCGGTGTTACTTATAAGATTTGCTACTGCTAGATTGAGTGGTGAAAGCTTCCTGTTTTGTCTCTGAGCTTGCCTCACTAAGGCTTGCTCGTATTGGTCTTGAAATGACATAAGGCTCAGCTATTGGTAGGTTTGCCACTTCGTATCTGAGTCCTGTCCGCCCATAAACGAGCTACAAGGGGGTTCGGTACATAGTGGTTGAAGGTTTTCAAAGGGCGATCACCCAAGTTCATCCAAGGATATGCAGTATTGAAGGGGTCAGGCTTATTGATGCAGCAGCTAAGGGCCATCATCATTTCGGCCTCTAATTCCCTCTTGTATTTCCCGCCGCAGTATTGGGCTAATTGGTTCTCCAGGGATTCAATGGCGCGACGCACGATTATGGAAACGGAAAGGTTCTCGCCCTGGGAGGCATAGAAGGCTTTGACCCAATCTAGCTTTGCCTTTGAAAGTGGGTCTAGCCGGATATTGGTATGCACACTAGTAGCTGTGCTGGTTTTCTGAGTCTGTTTCATGTTGGTTCTCTTGTGATGTAAGGTTGGAAAAGGGGTGCCTCTCTCCTATGGTGTCGTGTTCAGAACCCAACCCATTGATAGTCATCCGAATACAGCTCATGAGGCTATACAAAAAACCCCTCGTAATTCGGCTATGGGAACCCCCGCCAAATACGGAAATAAACACAGTGAAATATCTATACAAATAACAGTTGTTTTCTGTATATGTGTTGCTGTAGGATTTGGCCGAGATTCAACTAAAGGATGAGCATGAGTAAAAAGGTTGCTATATACGCCCGAGTAAGTACGGATAGCCAAAGCTCTGAGAATCAGCTTCTAGAATTGAGGGCTGTAGCGATGCAAAGAGGCTGGGAAGTTGTTGAGGAATACATAGACGAAGCCATTAGCGGAGCAAAAGGCAGGGATAAGCGCCCAGCATTCGATAAGCTTCAGAAAGACGCTGTGAGAGGGTGCTTCCAGTGTGTGGCTGCCTGGTCAGTAGATCGTTTAGGCCGAAGTCTTCAAGACCTTGTGACCTTCCTGGGAGAGATTAGGAGTTGTGGTGTTGACCTGTACCTTCACCAGCAAGGATTGGACACTTCTACTCCCGCTGGGAATGCCATGTTTCAAATGTGTGGAGTCTTTGCTGAGTATGAGAGGGCGATGATTGCAGAGCGGGTCAAGACTGGATTGGCTAAAGCTAGAAGCAAGGGTAGGGTAGGAGGAAGGCCGAAGATTTCCAAGGAGATAGAAAGAAAAATTATTGGCTTAAGAGTTAGTAACCCTGCGCTGGGTATTATGAAGGTTGCTAAAGAGGTTGGCGTTGGCGTTGGCACAGCACAGCGGGTATTAGCCAATATCCCTAAGAAAACAATTCCTCAATAAATACTTTAAGAATACCTAATAGGTAACTGTACTATTAAGTAACTACCCCCCACTTAACTCAGCCATAGTGTTATCCTTCAGCTACCTCTCGGATTCGCCAGAGGATAACAATAAAGGGGATAAGAATATGAAACCAACCTATCTGAAACTGTTCGGCTATGAGCTGATGATTGAGCCTATAACCCATTCAGCCTATGCATTTCATAAAGAGTCAGCGACTGAGAGAGAGTTATATCTAGGCAAGGTGAAGGTCATCATTAGCGGTTAGCACGATAACTAGGTAGCACAAGGTCCTTGGGATTTCCTGAGGGCTTTCTTTTGGTGCTGCTGGTGCTAAGGATTTACTAAGCGGGTTTTTAGTTTGGTACAGGTGAAGCTGAAAGGCTCAGTCTAGATAGGGCTTAGAGATATCGAGAAGAGACCCCCAAGGGGGGAACGGGCGAACCCACATCGTAAGTTACCCACTCGAATTTTTATGACAAAACTTTATTACCTAAACCTTTGGGCGCGGTTTCGTATCAAACCAGAGCAGTTCTCACGCAGTGGTTTCCAACAATTTTCTTTCAGAGGACCCAACAGAGCCTCTCCTTTCATTTGCTCTTCCGATTTGGTTAGGCCTAAAGTGGTAGCGAGTACGTGCAGATGTGATGTCTCAGGAACGTAGTAATTTTGTAATTGAGTTATTCCTAGTCTTTTTATATTAAGGTCGTCAAAACCAAAACCCAGGAATGCAATGTTATGAGCTGCTTTGTACCACTCCACCAACTTTGAGAACACTTCTTCATCATCTCTTGCTTCAGGTATTACCTTTATCCCCTCAGAAGCTATCCCTAAATCTGCATCGTTCACATTGTCCAGGAAGGCTCTACATCTTCTAGAGCGATCAGTGACTTCGCTTAAAGTCCCTAACTGACCGTAGATATGAACGATGGGGATTAAATCGAGGACCTCTTGGGCTTTATAGAAACTTACATTGTAAGTATTGCTGATAGATGTAATCAAAAAGTATTCCAACGATCTATCATAATTAAAAGTAATGATTTTCAGTTGATTAGATTTGAAATCTTCTATCGTGTTAGCTTTAGAAGCCAACTTATTCCAAAGGACAGAGTACCAATCATCCCAGTCAGTGTTATAGGGTGTTGCGGGGCCATCGAAAATCCTTGGATTCTCCAATTTACAAAGAATGGCTGCTATTGCCGCTTTCCCTACATCGGTGAACTCTGTCCGTTTGGCGAGAAATGCATCGATTGAGAAAAGCCTTGAATTTTTGAACGCGGTTACAAACTCTTCAGCTCTGCTGCCAAAGTAGTTTCGTAAGTAATGGTAAGCATCGCCTTGGCATATTCTTTGTCTTAGTTCATGGCCCGAGGGAAAACCATACGGCATACTGGCCCCAGCACCTAAGATCAAAACTGTAGGAAGATGAAACATTTGTCTGCCCATTCTTGTGGTGAAAGTTTTTGTGACAGCTCTGAGATGATACCTTGCCGCTATAGTTAAGCGTGCTAAACTTGATTTCGTTACAAAATCAAAGTGAGCTTAGAAGTGAGCGGTGTGCGAGGTGGGAATAGGGCTGGCGCGGGGCGTAAATTATCCTTTGGAGAGCCAACTACTGTAGTTCGCGTTCCTGTCAGCGCCGCTTCAAGCCTGAGAAAGCTGGTGGAGCAAAATGTTAACCTGCTTGATGTTCCTCCTCTGAATATCCTCAAGGTTAGGGGCGCAGAGTCAATCTCTATCCCCCTTTACCATTTCAGCATTGCTGCTGGAGCAACTACTGGCTTTGCTTCCCCAGCCCAAGACTACGAAGAAGAGCTTGATCTAGGCTCTCACCTCGTCAAGAAAAAAGCTTCTACATTTGCATTCCGTGTAGGTAAAAACTACGACTCAATGATTGACGTAGGCATCATGCCTGGCTGTCATCTTCTGATAGATAAGTCCCTTAAGATTAGGCACGGTCGTATCGTCGTTGCGGCTGTTGCTGGAGAATGGGTTGTAAAGAGGTTGCACATTAAAGACGGTGTCTTAATGCTGCTGTCAGAAAACCGGATTAAAAATTATCCGCCCATTGTCTTCAAAGAAGAGGAAGAGCTGTACATATTCGGAGTCGTGAAAAATGTTGTCACAGACCTCTGAGACTATCCATGGTCATGCTGATGTCAATGATATGTATTGCTCATGCGAGCGAGCATTGCGGCCTGACCTTCACAAAACGCCCTTGGTAGTCTTATCGAATAATGATGGATGTGTAATTGCTCAGACCAAGGACATCAAAGACCTCGGCATTGAGATGGCACAACCTTGGTTTGAAGTGGAAGAGCGAGCGAGGGCTAGAGGGGTTGTAGCGTTCTCCAGCAATTACGAGCTTTATGCCAACTTCAGTAATCGTTTTGCTGACACACTGCGAGAGTTCACACCTCGAATTGAAGTGTATTCGATTGACGAGTGCTTCCTTGATCTGACAGGTATTAAAGGCGATCTAAACGCGTACGGCCAGCTGATAAAGCAGACCGTTCGGGAGTGGACGACTCTCCCTATCTGCATCGGTATAGGCCACAGCAAGACACTCGCCAAGCTTGCTAATAAGGTAGCCAAGAAGCGCCCTCAATTCCAAGGTGTGTGTGACTTCACAAGCATGAGCAGAGCAGAGCTGGATACTTTGCTGGAGACTGTCGATGTTCGTTCAGTCTGGGGTGTTGGCCATCAATATGAAGCGCGGCTTGCTAAGCTCGGTGTATTGAATGCGCTGCGGCTCAAGAGAGCAAGCCCCAAGCGCGTAAGAGATGAGTTTGGGGTTGTCCTGGAGAGAACCGTAAGGGAACTTAACGGGGAGTCATTGCTAGAGCTTACAGAGACCGTAGAGCCTTCCAAGCAGGTGATGAGTTCAAGATCATTTGGCGAACGTGTTACAACCCTCTCAGGCTTGACAGAGGCCATTTCGATGCACGCAGGAATAGCTAGCGCAAGGCTAAGAGAGCAGGGCCTGTACGCTAACGCAGTACATTGCTTTATACAAAACAGCCCCTTTGATAAAAAGCCTCCCTACGCACCTGGCCTAACGGTGGCCTTGCCAAGTCCCACTAACAGCACCTTAAAGATTACAAACGCAGCCCTGTACATCTTGAAGAAAATATACGGGCCTAGAGTGTATTATCAGAAGGCTGGGGTCATGCTGCTCGACTTGGTACCTGAGCAGGGGCGGCAACTGGATATGTATGGCTACTCCGATGACGATTCTAAATCGGATGCTCTAATGAAGGCTCTTGATCGTATCAACGGTAGATATGGCAGAAGCACTTTGCGGGTGGCCTCCGAGGGCATTAAACCCGCTTGGACAATGAGGAGAGCTTTCAAGAGTCCGAACTACACTGGCAATCCATCTGAATTTCCAACGATTGGAGAACGGTTTAATTTATAGAAGCTCTTCAACAACTGTAAAAGATTCTGCTTCTAGTATTGGATTCTGATTGGCTAGCAGAACTGATAGTTATCTGATGCTCATGAGTAAGTAAAATGAAGGCTCATTTCCGAGAGTCCCCAACTCTCTTTAAGCCAGTCTTCGGGCTGGCTTTTCTTTTGTTCATGGCTCCTCATTAAGCGACTATTCTAGAAACACTACTTTGCTGAGCCATTCATGCATTATCTGTAGCCCATAGCCACGCCCATAGTTATCGGCAATAGTTTGTTTACCCCAACCCCCAATAGCGTCCTGTATATCCTTAGGTGCATTAACCTGTCGCAATCTGTCCCTCATAGAATGCCTAAAGCTGTGCGTGGTCTTCTGGATACCCTGAGCTGCAATCCAGTCATTCAAAGCTTTCGATGCGCTGGTGGCTCTGCAGGTTTTTCCGTCGGTGTATCTCGGGAAGGCGAATCGTTGCTGTTTAGGCGCTGTAGCTGTTATACGTCTAGCTGCCCAAAGTGACACTCCTACTAGGGGTACATCACGGCTAGAGCCAATAGTCTTAAGGCTTCTCCAAGGTTTCTTTTCGATTCTTAGGAAGGGGGTGGGGCCGTCTAGGTGAAAATCTGTAAGCTCAAGCCCAACAAACTCCCCAAGCCTCCCACCCTGATCTATGAGAAGCGCCAAGAGCCAGCGCATGTCATCATCCATGCTTCGGCACTTTTCGGCCAAGGTTTTTAACTCTGACAGCTCAAAAGGCTCTCTCTCCTCGGCATCCTCACCCAAGCCAGGTATACGAAGCTTATTGAACGGGTTGGTTTTGTTGAGGCTCTTCTCAATCAGGGCCACATTGAAGATGGCTTTGATGGCGCTGATATTTCGCTTCACCGTCGTGGTCTTAGAGCCTGTTGAGAGGAGTTTTTCTACAAAGCCGTTTGCATCCTCTCTTGTAACATCAATGACAGGTTTATCTCCTACAATATCCATCAGCTTCTGCCAGGTGCGGCGAGTGTAGGAAATAAAGGTCGGATTGTTGGCTTTTTGGTGTGTCCTCAGATACAGCTCCAAGGCTTCACTAAGCATGAACTGAGGGACATTTCGGAGTATCCGTAAAGCTTCGGTTTCTGTGGCTGAGAGGTACTCATCGGGGCTGAGTGTCCTATAAAGGTGTTCATCCCCTCGTGCTGCTGCATCTCGTTTTGGCTCTACAACGAGATCAATGAAATGCTCGATGCTGGTAGGGTTGTTAGCTGCTGGAAGAGGTTTGAGGCTGTATTGTTCTAATAACTTGAGTGCCTCAGCTCTGACGCCGGTGGGTGTTATACTGGGGTCTCTTCGCATTGACTCCCACAGGGACTCATAATGCTGGTTCAAAACTTGCGTTTGTTTGGCTACAGACGTAGGGTCTAGAGTTCTGAGATTCTTCTTGATGTGCGTTGCACCATCGAAACGGTCTTGCAGATCAGTGGGAATCTTGCGCTGGTACATGGCGACATTACCGCGAATGTAGGTGTACTTGATCTTCAAGCTAATGATATTTCCAAGAGATAGTTTCATAGTTAAAGTACCACAAAAGTACCACCACTATGAAGCTATATTTAAACTAAGCTCTTGAAATTACAGGAAATTGAATACTACTTTTGGTGCCCAGAAGAGGACTCGAACCTCCACAGTGTTTCCACCACTAGGACCTGAACCTAGCGCGTCTACCAATTCCGCCATCTGGGCTTAATGATGGGCAAAACGAAGAGCCGAAATTCTATAGGAAAGAGATACTTTGTCAACGAGAAAAAAACAATCCGACATACGCAAAGCCGACCCCCATGCAAAGCGAGAGGCGGGTCAATACGAACATCCATTGCCAAGCCGGGAATACATCCTGGATGTGATGGCAGAGCAGGGAGTACCTCTGCGAGTCGAGCAACTGTATGAGTTGCTTGAGATTCAGGATCACGAAAAGGAAATTTTCAACAGGCGGCTGGGCGCGATGGAACGTGAAGGCCAAATCATCCGCAACCGCAAGGGTGCACTTTGCATCGCAGAAAAGATCAATCTGATCGCGGGTACCGTGCAGGGACACCCGGATGGTTTCGGCTTCCTGATCCCTGATGGCGGCGGGGAAGACCTGTTCCTTTCACCTAAGGAGATGTCGCAAGCATTACATGGGGACCGGGTCATGGTCCGCCCTTCAGGGTTCGACCGCAAGGGACGGCCGGAGGGTAAGATTGTCGAGGTTTTGGAACGCAAGCATCGCAGGTTGGTTGGCAGGCTTATCCGCGAGCAGGGCGTGACCCTGGTGGCAGCCGAAGACAAGCGCATCAACCAGGATATTCTTGTACCGCCGGGCCAGGACATGAAAGCGAAAGCCGGCCAAGTGGTCATGGTAGAGCTCATCGAGCAGCCATCCGCGTATGCCAAGCCTATAGGCAAGGTGGTGGAAGTGCTGGGGGATTATGCGGACCCCGGCATGGAAATCGAGATTGCGCTACGTAAACATCAACTGCCGTACGAGTTTTCATTGGCTGTAATCAAAGAAGCGGAAAGCTACCCCAAGCTGGTGCAGGAATCCGACTGGCGCGGCCGCAGAGATTTGCGTGAAATGCCGCTGATCACGATAGACAGCGAAACCGCGCGCGATTTTGACGATGCCGTATTCTGCGAGCCACAAGGCAAAGGCTGGCGGCTGGTAGTGGCGATTGCGGATGTCAGCTACTACGTAAGGCCGGGCAGCGCCCTCGACAAGGATGCATTCGATCGCGGCAATTCCGTGTACTTCCCGCGGCGCGTGATTCCCATGCTGCCGGAAGCGCTTTCCAATGGCCTCTGCTCGCTGAACCCCGACGTTGAACGGCTTTGTATGGTGTGCGACATGCAGATCGATGCCAAAGGTGAGGTCAAGCGCTACGATTTCTATCCTTCAGTCATGCGCTCCAAGGCGCGGATGACCTATACCAAGGTCTACGACATGATCGTCAACCCCGGGGGTGATACAGCGCGGGAATATGATTGGCTCATGCCGCATATCGAACATCTGTATGCGCTTTATCAGGTGCTTGCCAAAGCCCGTGAGAAACGCGGCGCTATTGAGTTCGAGACCTCGGAAACCATTATCGTATTCAATGAGCACGGCAAGATCGACCACATCGAAGCCTCCACACGCAACGATGCGCATCGCCTGATTGAGGAGTGCATGCTGGCCGCCAATGTCTGCGCTTCGGATTTGCTGAAGAAGAACGAGCACCCTGCGCTGTACCGCATCCACGAAGGGCCGACGCCGGAAAAACTGGAAGCATTGCGTATCTTCATGGGTGAATTCGGCTTCCAGGTCAGCGGCGGCGACACACCGCATGCCAAGGATTATGGAAAGCTGCTGGCCCGCATCAAGGGTCGTCCGGATGAGCAGCTATTACAGACCGTACTGCTGCGTTCCATGCAGCAGGCAGTCTATAGCCCCGATAACGTGGGCCATTTCGGCCTGGCCTATGAGTCGTATACGCATTTCACGTCACCCATACGACGCTATCCTGACCTGTTAATCCATCGTGCCATCAAAGCAGTGCTGAATGACGAGAAGTACAACGCAGGCGGCTGGCATTTGCTAGGCCAGCACTGTTCCATGACAGAGCGTCGGGCTGATGAAGCCACGCGCGATGTCACAAGCTGGCTCAAGTGCTACTACATGCAGGACAAAGTGGGTGAATCGTTCGAGGGTACGGTCTCCGGTGTGACCAGTTTCGGTTTGTTTGTTGCATTGGACGGGATTTATGTGGAAGGCCTGGTGCACGTCACAGAGCTAGGCAATGACTATTTCCAATACGACAAGGCACGCCATGCCATGGTCGGCGAACGTACGCGCGTGCAGTATCGCCTGGGCGATCGCCTCAGGGTCAAGGTGAGCCGTGTTGACCTCGAAACTACGCGCATCGACTTTACGCTGGATAATGAAGTCAGCGGTTTTTCGATGCCGCCGACAGAGACGCGAAAACCCTCGGTACGCAAAAATACGGGCTCCGACGATAGGCGCGCGGTAAAATCCAGCCGCGGCAAAACGAAAGTCTCCAGCCGTAGCGAGAAAAAAGGCAAAAAGCGTAAATGAGCGAGAGTCGGATTATTTTTGGTTTCCATGCCGTATTGAGTCGATTGCGGCAACACCCTGAGAGCGTGCAGCAGATTATTTATGACAAATCCCGTAACGATGCCCGATTACAGGATCTGCTGAAAACTGCCGAGCAAAAGGATGTCAGGGCCATGCAGATGGACCGGGAGCGCCTCGATGGGCTGGCGCAGCATGGTCGCCACCAGGGCGTACTGGCGCGCATTGTGGATACGCCGATCCCGTATCGCGATATTCACGACATCCTGGAATCGGATCTGAATGAACCGCCATTCTTTCTGGTACTCGATGGCGTCGAGGATCCGCATAACCTGGGTGCCTGCCTGCGCGTGGCAGATGCCATGGGCGTGCATGCAGTCATCGCGCCCAAGGATCGTGCGGTGGGGCTCAACGCAACCGTACGCAAGGTAGCCTGCGGCGCTGCGGAAACGGTGCCGTTCATTGCCGTGACCAACCTGGCGCGCACCTTGCGCGAACTCAAGGAGGCAGGCGTTTTCCTGGTCGGTACAACGGCTGAAGCCGAGCAGGATTTACATGCATCGAAATTACAGGGCCCTATCGCGATGGTGTTGGGCGCAGAGGGCAGGGGCTTGCGTCGTCTGACAGCTGAAACCTGCGATGCGCTGGTCAGTATTCCCATGTTTGGCACGGTGGAAAGCCTAAATGTCTCCGTGGCCGCCGGCATTTGTTTATATGAGGTGCGTCGGCAACGGAATTTGCCGTGAATTAAGCTCTCTAACTTAAAGCGAAGGTTTATTTTAGGCCGTTAAAATGGTATTTTATCGGTCTTTTTCATCGCGATAATTTGGAGCTCTTACATGGCTGTTGAACGTACCCTTTCCATCATCAAACCCGACGCAGTTGCCAAGAATGTTATCGGCAAGATTTACACCCGTTTTGAATCCAATGGCTTGAAGATTGTTGCGGCCAAAATGGCTCAACTAAGCCAGGCAGAAGCTGAAGGCTTTTATGCCGTGCACAAGGAACGTCCTTTCTTCAAGGATCTGGTCAAGTTCATGATTTCCGGCCCTGTAATGATCCAGGCGCTTGAGGGCGAGAATGCAGTCGCCAAGAACCGCGAACTCATGGGCGCTACCAATCCCAAGGAAGCCGCACCCGGCACCATTCGCGCCGATTTTGCCGAAAGCATTGATGCCAACGCCGTGCATGGCAGCGATTCGGCTGAAAACGCAGCCATCGAAATCGCTTATTTCTTCGGTAAGTAATCAGGGAATCCGTTGATCAACCTGCTCGATTTCAATCAATCACAACTCGCTGAGTATTTCAGAGGGATTGGTGAAAAGCCGTTCCGCGCCAAGCAGTTGATGCGCTGGATGCACCATTACGGCGAGAGCGATTTCGGGCAGATGACGGATATCGCCAAATCTCTGCGAACCCGCTTGGCGGAAGAGGCATGCATCGCGCTGCCAGCCGTCAGTACTGAGCAGATTTCCAGGGACGGTACGCGCAAGTGGCTGATGGACGTGGGTACTGGCAATGGCGTCGAGACTGTCTTCATTCCCGAAGATGATCGCGGTACGCTGTGCATTTCCTCCCAGGTCGGCTGCGCGCTGGAATGCACCTTTTGCTCCACCGGCCGGCAAGGTTTCAACCGCAATCTCACCACAGCCGAAATCATCGGGCAGTTGTGGATTGCCAGTAACGCTATGCGGCAGGAAGATGCACCCGAAGAACGCATCATCAGCAACGTCGTCATGATGGGTATGGGCGAGCCGTTGGCCAATTTAGACAACGTGGTCACCGCATTGCAAATCATGCTCGACGACTCAGCCTATGGCCTGAGCCGCCGCCGTGTGACGGTATCGACTTCTGGCCTGGTGCCTGCAATGGACCGGTTGCGGGATCAATGTCCGGTGGCTCTGGCCGTTTCCCTGCATGCGCCTAATGATGAACTGCGCAACGAGATAGTGCCGATCAACAAGAAATATCCGCTGAAGGAACTCATGGCAGCCTGCCAGCGTTACCTGGAAAAGGCGCCGCGGGATTTTGTCACATTCGAATACGTGATGCTGGACGGGGTGAACGATACTGAAGCGCATGCCCGGCAGTTGCTGGAAACAGTCAGGGACGTACCCTGCAAATTCAACCTGATACCTTTCAATCCGTTTCCGGATAGCGGCTATAACACTTCAAGTCAGGACAATATTCGCCGGTTTCGCGATATCCTGATGCAGGCAGGCTATGTCGTCACCACGCGCAAGACGCGCGGCGATGACATTGATGCCGCCTGTGGCCAGCTTGCCGGAAAGGTGCTGGATAAAACCAAACGCAGCGCACGCAGAATACATATAAAGGCAGCAGCATGAAAAAACTGGTTTTGATCGTTTTCCTGACGGCGCTCGGGGGATGTGCGTCACAGGAGAACCTGTCCAGGGGGCAGGAATCCAACACCCGAGAAAGCGCACGCATCCATACCGAGCTGGGTGCCGGCTATTTTGCGCAAAGGAATATTCCCGTGGCTTTGGAAGAATTCACCGAAGCCACACAGATCGACCCTACCTATCCCATGGCATATACCGGCCTGGGCCTGGTATACGCCTCGCTGAATGAAGATGCCAAGGCGGAAGCCAATTTCAAGAAGGCGCTGCAGCTGGATTCGCTCAGCTCCGAAGCTCATAACAATTACGGTACTTTTCTTTGCTCGCGTGATCGTATCGATGAATCCATCACGCAGTTTCTCGAAGCAGTAAAGAATCCGCTGTATGCCACTCCTGAGGTCGCGTACCTCAATGCAGGCGTCTGTGCGCTCAAAAAAAAGGATGTGACGAACGCGGAAGTCTATTTGAGGAAGGCGCTGCAGATTCAGCCGTTGCTGCATGCAGCTGCATACCAGCTGGCTTCGATACAATACGGCAAGGGCGACTACGAGCAAACGCGCAATGTGCTGCAATATGCACTCGCCAACAGCCCGTCGCCTGAAGTACTGTGGCTGGCTATTCGCACGGAACGAAAGCTGGGCGGCAGGGATGCGGAAGCCAGTTATGCACTGGAACTGAGACGCAAGTATCCTGACTCGAATGAAGCAAGAGAGCTGCTGGCAGGAAAATGAGCATGAACGATGATGCAATGGACGATATCCCCGCGATCAGGACTGCTGAAACACCAGTTCTTGGCCGGCACCTGCAGGAAGCGCGCGAAGCTCAGGGGCTTGCTGTCGAGGATATCTCCAATCGCCTCCGCTTAAGTGCGCGCCAGGTCAAGGCGCTGGAAGAAGATGACTTCACCGCTTTGCCGGACCCCATGATTACGCGCGGCTTCATTCGTAATTATGCCCGTCTGCTGGAGCTGGACCCTGAACCGCTGCTGGAAGCTTACCGTGCGCAAGTACCCTCCGAACCTCCGCGCGCCATCAGCATTCCCTCGGCCAATATCCCGATTTCGGATTCCGGCCGGCGACCTTGGCTCGTGTTCATCATTGGCGGACTGTTGATTGGGATCATGCTGTTTGTGTGGCTGTATGCGGATGATTTGTCCATCAATCCGGAGCAGAAACCGGAAACTGTTGCGATAACAGAAGCCCCTGAACCTGAAGCGGTCGAATCGCTGCCTGTGCCGGCCTTGCCATTGGCGGAACGGGTAGGAGAGGATGCGGCTGCAGCTCAGGAGCCGGTTGCCACAGAAGAGCCTCCCGCAGCAGCAAACACTGTAGAAGCGCAAACGGTGCCGGCAGAGAGTGTAGCGACTGCTCCGGTCACAGCCGCTACTGCTGGTGCAGCCAAGCTCGAATTCAGCTTTAAAGATGCGAGCTGGGTCAGTGTGGTCGACGGCAATAATCAGGAAATTCTCAATATCACCAAACCGGCAGGCAGTGATGAGACTGTCAATGGTAAGCCGCCATTGAAGGTGGTGATCGGCAATGCTGAGGGCAGCACGCTAACATACAATGGCAAGGCGATTGACCTTGCGCCACATACGCGTCTCAATGTTGCCCGTATAACCCTGGAATAACGAACCAATCACATGCGTCATCCCACCCGGCAGGTCATGATCGGTAATGTAGCGGTAGGCGGCGACGCGCCTGTCGTCGTGCAGTCCATGACGAATACTGACACCGCTGATGCCGTAGCCACAGTTCGCCAAGTCCATGAGTTATGGCAGGCTGGCTCCGAGATTGTACGTATCACCGTCAATTCCCCTGAAGCAGCGGCGCAAGTCGGGCTCATCCGCAGACAGCTCGACGATATGGGCTGCGACGTGCCGCTGGTAGGCGATTTTCATTACAACGGACACAAACTGCTCGCCCAGTATCCGGAATGCGCCAAGGCGCTGGCCAAGTACCGTATCAATCCGGGTAATGTGGGCAAAGGGTCGAAGCGCGACGACCAGTTTTCTGCCATGGTGCAGGCGGCTATCGATTACGACAAGCCGGTACGCATTGGTGTGAACTGGGGAAGCCTGGACCAAGCCAAGATGGCACGCATGATGGACGAAAACGCCAAGCGACCAGACCCATTGTCAGCTGATGCGCTGATGCGGGAGGCGCTGATCCAGTCTGCGCTGGAGAGTGCGGAGCAGGCGGTAGCCTGGGGTCTGGCTGCAGACCGTATTGTGATTTCCTGCAAGGTAAGCGACGTGCAGGATCTCATCAGGGTATACCGCGATCTGGCCAGCCGCTGCGATTACGCGTTGCATCTGGGCCTGACCGAGGCCGGCATGGGCTCTAAAGGTATTGTGGCGTCCACGGCTGCCTTGTCCATTCTTTTGCAGGAAGGCATTGGAGACACCATTCGCGTATCGCTCACACCCGAGCCAGGCGAAAGCCGTACCAAGGAAGTCGTCGTGGCGCAGGAGATTCTGCAGACCATGGGTATACGCTCCTTCACGCCGCTGGTCACTGCATGCCCTGGCTGCGGCCGCACGACATCAACCTATTTCCAGGAGCTGGCACAGAAAATCCAGGCCTATCTGCGCGAGCAGATGCCCGTGTGGCGCAATCAGTATCCGGGTGTTGAGAACATGAGCGTGGCGGTCATGGGCTGCGTCGTCAACGGCCCTGGAGAGTCCAAGCTGGCCAATATCGGCATCAGCCTGCCCGGTACGGGAGAAGTGCCGGTTGCGCCGGTATTCATTGATGGTGAAAAGAATGTCACCCTCAAGGGCGACAGCATCGCCGAGGAATTCCAGGCGATCGTCGACGAATATGTGCGCAGCCATTATGCTGGTGAGAGCCTGGAGCTGATAAAAGCGCCGCAAGCCAAAACCATTCCGCTCAAGGCAATCTGATCCATGGCTGCAAAATTCCAGAGCATCAAGGGTTTCTACGACATCCTGCCCGAGCAGACCGCGCTTTGGCAGAAGCTGGAGCACACCGCGCTGCGCGTGCTCAATCTCTACGGTTACCGCAATATCCGCCTGCCCGTGGTCGAACCTACCGAACTCTTTGTGCGTAGCGTAGGGGAGCATACCGATATCGTCGAGAAGGAAATGTATTCCTGGGTTGATGCCTTGAATGACGACAAACTCACACTGCGGCCAGAAGGTACAGCAGGCTGCGTACGCGCAGTCGTGGAGCACAACCTAACCTATAACGGCCCGCAGCGGCTGTGGTACATGGGCCCCATGTTCCGTCATGAAAACGTGCAGAAGGGACGTCAGCGCCAATTTCACCAGATCGGTGTGGAAGCCTTCGGCTATGCAGGCCCGGATGTGGATGCCGAACAGATCGTCATGCTGGCAAGGCTGTGGCGCGAGCTCGGCATTACCGATGTCGAGCTGCAGATCAATACCATTGGTGACATTACCGAGCGTGTCGAATATCGCAAATCGCTGATCGCCTACTTCTCGGAACATGCCGAATTGCTGGATGAAGACGCCAGGCGGCGATTAAATACCAACCCGTTACGCATCCTCGACAGCAAGAACCCACGCATGCAGGTAATGATTGAAGCAGCGCCCAAGCTCATCGATCATCTCGGCGATGAAACGCGGGCACATTTCGATGGTCTGTGCCGGTTGCTGGATCAGGCGCAGGTTGCGTATCGCATCAATCCGCGACTTGTCCGCGGCCTCGATTACTATAACCGAAGCGTATTCGAGTGGGTGACCACAAAACTCGGCAGCCAAGGCACGATTGCCGCTGGCGGCCGCTATGATACGCTTGTGCAGAATCTTGGCGGCGACGCCACGCCGGCGTGCGGATTTGCCATGGGTCTGGAGCGTATCTGCCTGCTGATGCAGGAATACGGCGTGACGGCCAGCGATGCACCGGATGTTTATCTGATTAACGTCGGAGAATCCGCCGAGAAGCAAGCTTTTGGCGTTGCGGAAAAACTGCGCAACGCGAATATTACGGTTGCCATGCATGCAGGCGGTGGCAGTTTCAAATCCCAGATGAAAAAGGCTGATCGCAGCGGTGCTGCACATGCGATTATCATAGGTGAGGATGAGGTGTTGGCAGATGAAGTTACACTCAAGCCCATGGCCGGCGGCGATCAAGCCCGGATCAGCCTTGAGGATGCGATCAGGAAACTTCGGACATAAAGTTGAGCGAACTGCTGAAAATTGAGGGATTGACAGTCACTCCAGTCGCCGCACCGGCAAAACTGCTGGTCAACGACGTCTCTTTCTCGCTTGCATCAGGCAAAACGACCTGCATCGTAGGTGAATCAGGCAGCGGCAAGAGCCTCACCGCATTGTCCATCATGGGCTTGCTGTCAAAACAGCTGCGGCGCACCCAGGGCAGGGTGATATTCCAGGGCCAGGATCTGGCCGCGCTGGATAATGAAGAGCTACGCCAGATTCGCGGCAGGAAAATCGGCATGATTTTTCAGGAGCCGATGACCTCGCTCAATCCCGTGCTCAAGGTGGGTTACCAGATCGGCGAAAGCCTGGCTGTGCATCTGGGTCTCAAGGGTCAAGCACTGCATTCCCGCGTCGCCCAGCTGCTGGAGCAGGTAGGTATTCCGCCCAGCCGCGCCAACAGCTACCCGGATGAGTTATCTGGCGGGCAGCGGCAACGCGTCATGATCGCGATGAGCATCGCCTGCGAGCCCGCCATGCTGATTGCTGATGAACCCACGACTGCGCTGGATGTGACGGTGCAGGCGCAGATTCTGCAGTTGCTGGATGAACTCCGGCGCCGGCTGGATATGGGCATGCTGTTCATCACGCATGACTTTGGCGTGGTGGCAGATATTGCCGATGATGTGGTGGTCATGTTTCGCGGACAGATTGTCGAGTCTGGCCCCGTTGACCAAGTACTGCATAATCCGCAGCACCCGTATACGCGCGCATTGTTGGCTTGCGTTCCCGATGCGGAAGGCAAAAAGCCCCTGCGGCCCATCGATTACAGTTGGCTCAATGAAGAAGAGGCTCCGGCATGAGCGATATCATTCTCTCTGCCAGCCATCTCCATAAAACTTACCGCCAGCGTAGCGGCCGCTTCGGCTTCGGCAATACGGTTATCAAGGCGCTCGATGATGTCAGCATCGATTTGCGCGCCGGTTCCACCTTGGCCGTGGTCGGCGAGTCGGGTAGCGGAAAATCAACCCTTGCACGTTGTCTGCTACAATTGCAGCCCCTTGATAGCGGCGAAATCCTGTTTCAGGGCCGCGATCTCGCAAAGATGTCCGCGAAAGCATTGCGTCATGAGCGTCGCCATCTGCAGATGATATTTCAGGATCCGTTTGCCTCCCTTAACCCACGCATGAAAGTGGGCGAAATCGTCGGCGAGGGTTTGCTGATTCATCGCCTGGGGTCTCTTGAGCAGCAGCGTGCAAAGGTGGTGAGCATGCTGAAACGGGTAGGGCTGGAAGAATCGGATATGCAGAAGTATCCACATGAATTTTCAGGTGGCCAGCGTCAGCGTATCGGCATTGCCAGGGCACTGGTGCTGGAACCCAAGGTGGTGGTCTGCGATGAGCCGGTATCCGCGCTTGATGTCTCGATACAGGCGCAGATTCTGTTGCTGCTCAAGGAACTGCAGCAGGAAATGTCGTTAAGCTACATCTTTATCAGCCATGATCTGCGGGTAGTGCGGCATATCGCTGATGAAGTAGCTGTCATGCATAATGGCAGGCTGATCGAACAAGGCAAGGTCGGCGAAATTTACGCAGCACCGCGTGAGCAGTACACACAGAATTTGTTGAAATCAATCCCAGGCCGCAAGCATGCGGCTGTGCAACATGTTTAGGAAGGCGTTATGGCATACGATTTGGAAGAACAGGAACAGATAGACGCCTTCAAGGCATGGTGGAATGCCAATGGCAACAAAGTGCTGGCGGTGCTGGGGGTCGCGGTTGCATGCTTCGTCGGGCTGCAGGCTTGGAAATCCCATCAGGCCAATCAGGCAGTCGAGGCCTCTGCCCAATACCAGCAGCTTACCCAGACTGATCCCGCCGATGCCAAAGCGATACAGGCGATTTCTTCACAGTTGATGGAGAAATACAGCGCAACCCCCTATGCCGGCCGTGCTGCGCTCATGGCAGCCAAGGCAAACTACAGGGCCAAGGATGTCAAGAGCGCCAAGGCGCAGCTTGATTGGGCAATCAAGAATGCCGAAGAAACACAGATACAGGCAATAGCAAGGCTGCAATTGGCTACCTTGCAGTATGACGAGAAAAATTATGACGCTGCGCTGGAAACCTTGTCGGGCAAGACTGATGAAGGTTTTATCGGGCTCTATTCGGATTTGAAGGGCGATGTATTGGCCGCTCAGGGCAAGACGGAAGAGGCGAAGGCCGCCTATAAGGAGGCGCTCTCCCGGCTTGATGTCCAAGGCAAGTATCGCACATATACACAGCACAAGCTTGAAGCACTCGGAGGCTAAGGTTTGAAATCCAGGTTGCCTCGTCTGCTGTCTTTGCTTGCCATTGTTGCCCTGCTCGGTGGCTGCAGTTCCCTGACCGATCTCAAGACGGATATGTCCGAACGCATGTTCGGTCGTGAGCCAGCAAACCCACCAACACCACTGAAGGAATTCAAGTCCAGGGCACAGTCGAAAATCATCTGGAGTGCTAAGGTGGGCGAGGCAGGTAATTTCACCTTTACGCCAGCCGTCGACAATGGACAGGTGTACGCTGCCAGCGCTAACGGGGATATCTACAGATTCGACGCGGCTAGCGGCAAGCAGACCTGGCATATCACTGCAGGCGAGGGATTGTCAGCCGGCGTAGGTGTTGGTGAGAATCTGGTACTGGCAGGCACGCCTTCCGGTTATGTCATTGCATACAACCAGGATGGCAAGCTGCTATGGAAATCCCGGGTCAGCAGCGAAGTATTAAGCGCACCCCAGGTATCGGCCGGCATCGTGGTTGTACGTGCGGGGGACGGCCGGATTTTCGGCCTGTCAGCTGTGGACGGCAGCCGCAAATGGATCTATCAGCGCGCAACGCCCACCCTGAGTCTGCGCAGCAGTGCCGGCGTGGCCATTGACACGGGTGCCGTGTATGTGGGATTCGCCGGTGGCAAGCTGATTGCCCTGCGCCTGGATGACGGAAAAATCATATGGGAAGCTTCGGTCGCGCAACCCAGGGGTGTTACAGAAATCGAGCGCATTGCAGACATCACGAGTCTGCCGATCGTGGATGGCCCGCTGGTATATGCGGTGGCTTACCAAGGGAAGATTGCAGCGATCGACCGGGCATCTGGCCGTGTGATCTGGGCGCGTGACATTTCCAGCTATACCGGCATGAATGCCGAAGAATCTAGAATCTATGTGACACATGCCAATGGCTCTGTTTACGCGCTGGCGTATGACAGCGGCAAGACCTTCTGGAAACAGGATGACCTCATGTATCGCCATCCTACTGCACCGCTACCGATGGGCGGCGTGATTGCAATAGGCGATCTGGAGGGTTATGTACATTTCCTGGATCGCGAAGACGGCAGCTTTTATTCTCGCGTTCGCACTGTGGAAAGCCCTATTCTTGCTCGCATGACCGCGCTAGGCACCAACGGGATGCTGGCCCAAACCCGTAACGGCGGCCTTTACGCCATCTCCATCAAATAGCGATGCTGCCAACCATTGTCCTTGTTGGCCGACCGAATGTCGGCAAATCCACGCTTTTCAATCGCCTGACTAGAAGCAGGGATGCACTTGTCGCTGACCTGCCCGGCCTGACACGCGACCGCCACTACGGGCGCGGTGTGGGTGGGAGCAAGCCATTTCTTGTTGTTGATACGGGTGGTTTCGAGCCTGCCGCCGATACCGGCATTCTCAAGGAAATGGCGCGTCAGACGCTGCTGGCCATTGATGAGGCTGACGTTGTCATATTCCTGGTGGATGGGCGGCAGGGTGTAACGCCCCAGGACAAGGTCATTGCTGACCGCCTGCGCAGGAGTCAGCGTCCTGTACTGCTGGCAGTCAACAAGACGGAAGGCATGCAGCGGGCCATCGTCAGCGCGGAATTTTATGAGCTGGGGTTGGGCGACCCGCTTTCGGTGTCATCAGCCCACGGAGAGGGCGTGCGCGATTTGCTGGAATTTGCGCTGGAGCCTTTTGCGGAGCCTGAGCCGGAAGAGCAAACAACACAGCAAGTACCCAAGGTCGCCATTGTCGGGCGGCCCAACGTGGGTAAATCCACATTGGTGAACGCATTGCTTGGCGAGGAACGGGTGATCGCATTTGACCAGCCGGGCACCACGCGTGACTCCATCCACATCGATCTCGAGCGTAATGGCAGGCAGTATGTCCTCATTGACACTGCCGGCGTGCGCAAGCGCGGCAAGGTGTTGGAGGCGATAGAGAAGTTCTCTGTCATCAAGACCATACAGGCTATCGAAGAAGCGAACGTCGCTATTCTGGTAGTGGATGCAAGAGAGGGCATAACCGAGCAGGATGCGCACGTGGCTGCCTATATCCTGGAAAGTGGCCGTGCGCTGGTTGTCGCGATTAATAAGTGGGATGGTCTGGACGAAGACAGGCGCGACTGGATCAAGCGCGAAATCGATCGCAAGCTTCAGTTTCTCGATTTTGCCGAATTTCACTACATCTCCGCCTTGAGGAAAAAAGGTCTATCCGAGCTGTTCAAGTCCGTGGATATTGCCTACAAGGCCGCCATGGCCAAACTTGCCACGCCGCAGCTTTCACGCGCGCTGGCGGACGCTGTGGCGCAGCATCAGCCTCCGGTCAGCAAGGGCGTGCGGCCCAAGCTTCGTTATGCGCACCAGGGCGGCAGCAATCCGCCGATTGTCGTGATTCACGGTAACCATGTGGACGGCATCAAGGACAGCTATACACGTTTTCTGGAAAAAACCTTCCGCAAGGCATTCGAGCTCTCTGGCACACCATTACGCGTGCAGTACAAGCAAGGTGAAAATCCCTATGTGGAGTCGGACAAGCCTAAGAAAGGCGAAGGTCTGGTGACCATGCGCAGACGCAAGAACGCGCAGCGCGCGGCCTTGAAGGCCAGGAAATCGGATTCGGAGCCGGATACAAAAAAACCAGCTACAAAAAAACCGACCAGAAAATAGGGGCCGGTTTTGTGGGTGAAGCTGAAACGAATCAGTACAGGCTTTCCCAGAATTTCCACCAGACGCGTTCATCACCGGGCACACCCTTGGCGAGCATCCTGCTGTCGGGATAATTGGTCTGCAACACGCGCATGGTGTCCTGCTTGAGGTCTTCCATCTCCAACAGGCCGTAGGCACTGACCATGATGACCAGGGCTTCTTCCACGGCAGTGGAATTCGGGTAGTTCTCGAGGACGAACTCGGCGCGGTTCAAGGCAGCGACGTAAGCCTTGCGCTTCATGTAATAGCGCGCGACATGCAGTTCATGATCAGCCAGCGTATTGACCAGGTAGACCATGCGCAGCTGACTGTCCTGGAGGTATCGGCTATCGGGGTAACGCGTGACCAGCTCTTTGAGCGAAAGGAATGATTCGCGTAGAGATTTGGGATCGCGGTCGCTGATTTGCTGCTCGGTCAGTTTTTCGACGACGCCGCGCTGGTTGAATGTAGCCAGGCCCTTCATGTAGTAGGCGTAGTCGATGTTGGGATGATTGGGGTGCAGCTTGATGAACCGGTCAGCAGCAGCCATGGTGGAAATGGGGTCGTTCTGCTTGTAGTAGGCGTAGATGATCTCGAGCTGGGCCTGGGTTGCATAACGGCCGTGCGGATAACGGGATTCCAGCTTCTGGAAGTAGTCGATAGCTTTTTCGTAGTCGCGTGAACGCATGAGCGCGTCAGCTTCGGTATAAAGGCGCTGGACATTCCAGCCCTTGGTTTCGTCAAATTCCGTGGGGTCCCCGAAAATGGCGCAGCCTGAAAGCAGAATCGCTGCGATTAACGCTAAACTAAGCTTCATGAAAATGTCCTGTAAAAGGTCGGCTAGATTATAACTGATGACTGAGACCACTCCTATCACTCTTGTTGTGCCCCATGATCTGGGTGGACTGCGCCTGGATCAGGCTCTGCAGCGCCTGTTACCGGAACATTCGCGATCCCGTCTGCAGGGCTGGATCAAGGATGGCCTGGTGACCATGGAAGGGCAGGCCGCAAGCTCTAAACTCAAGGTCTGGGGCGGGGAAAAAATCCTGGTAATGCCACGGCTCACCCCCGAACAGACCAGCTTTGCGGCTGAAGACATTGCACTCGATGTGGTGTTTGAAGACGAATCCATCCTCGTCCTCAATAAGCCGGCCGGGCTGGTGGTGCATCCGGCGGCCGGAAACTGGGAAGGCACGCTTCTTAACGCGCTGCTGCATCATGCATCTCATCTGGGCGAACTGCCGCGCGCTGGCATCGTGCACCGTCTCGACAAGGACACCAGCGGGCTGCTAGTAGTAGCAAAGACGCTGGAGGCGCAAACCAGCCTTGTGCGCCAGTTGCAGGCGCGTACCGTTAAACGTGAATACCGCACCATTGTCTGGGGCCAGGTGTGGCGAAACGGAATAATCGACCAGCCTGTCGGACGACATCCGCATTCTCGTACGCGCATGGCAGTCAACCGTATGGGCAAGCCTGCTGTCACGCACTATGAAGTGCTGGAACGCTTTGGCGTGAATACCTATCTGCGGTGCGTGCTGGAAACAGGGCGCACGCATCAGATCCGCGTACATATGCAGCATCTCAAGGCACCTATTGTGGGAGACCCGGTGTACGGCCTGCGCGGTATCGTGCCGCACAAGGCGATGTCAGTTAACCTGCGCGATGCGCTGATGGGGTTTGGACGGCAGGCGCTGCATGCCATCAAGCTCGGCCTTGTGCATCCAGCGACCGGTCAGCCAATGGAATGGCAAATCGAATTGCCGCAGGACATGAAATCATTGCTGGAAACTATGCGGGAGGATGGTGCCGCAGCAGCTGACGAGCTGGATTTTGATGACGGCGTTTATATTGATGAAGCTGATGCTGAGGACGACTTCACGGAAGTGCTGATGGATGACGGCGATGTTGAATGAATCGGGACTCATCTTTCCCGATTGGCCAGCTCCGTCTAATGTCAAAGCCATGCAAACAACCCGCGCTGGCGGTTACAGCAAGAGCTCTTACGATGGTTTGAACCTGGGTGATCATGTGGGGGATGAACCGTTGGTGGTTGCTGCCAATCGCCAGCTTCTCAATCGATTTGTACCAACAGAACCTGTCTGGATGCGTCAGGTGCATGGCGTTAAAGTCATCGATGCGGGCGCGGCGAGTTGTCTGCCCGAGGCTGATGCCGCCTTCGCTCGTACAACCGATACCGTTTGTTGTGTCATGACCGCTGACTGTCTTCCTATCTTGCTGTGTAATTCTGACGGTTCGACCGTGGCTGCAGTGCATGCCGGCTGGCGCGGCCTGCTGCAAGGCGTAATCGAAGCTGCCGTCAGCAGCATGCAGTCCCCGGCACCCGACCTAATGGCATGGCTCGGCCCCGCCATCGGCCCACTGGCATTTGAGGTCGGGGATGAAGTGCGTGCACCATTTGTATCAGCAGATGTGAACAGCGCGCATGCTTTCACAGCGAGGGAAAACGGTAAGTGGCTGGCTGATATTTACTTGCTGGCAAAACAGCGATTGGAAGCCGCGGGAGTTCTACGGATTTACGGCGGTGATTTATGTACCTATTCAGACGAGCAACGTTTTTATTCCTATCGTCGAGACCAGGTGACCGGCCGCATGGCGAGCATGATCTGGATCGCCAAAAAATAACAGGCGATGCAGCAAGGCGCCGTTTATAATGCTGCCTTTGCATTTTTCCGATAACTTTCATGCCCATCCATGAAATTCCCGTCCTGACCTGGATCATTGTAGTCAGCCTGGCAGGTGGCATCCTCAGTGTCGTCAGTGCCGGCATCTTTGCGCTGAATACCCGCCCGACCTGGGTGCCCATGCTCATCAGCTATGCGATTGGCGCCTTGTTAGGGGCTGTATTCCTGGAAATACTGCCGCATGCCTTTGAAGAGGCCAGCAGTATAGAAAGCATGGGAGCGACCATCCTGCTGGGCATCCTGCTGTTTTTCGTGCTGGAAAAGCTGGTCTTGTGGCGCCATTGCCATGGCGACGAGTGCGAAGCACATGCCCACACTGCCAGCCACGCACATGATCATGACCATGGCCGCAGCGGCCTCATGATCATGGTCGGCGATACCTTCCATAATTTTGTCGATGGCATCTTGATCGCCGCCGCATTCATGGTCGATATCAAGCTGGGCCTGGTGACGGCGCTGGCCATCATCGCCCATGAAATTCCGCAGGAAGTAGGGGATTTCCTCATTCTGCTGCATTCGGGCTATAGCAAACGACAGGCGCTGCTGTTCAATCTATTGTCCAGCCTGGCAACCCTTGTGGGCGGGCTGATTGCCTATTTCGCCCTGCAAACAGTGGAAGGCTGGGTTCCGACAATCCTCGGCCTGGCGGCAGCCAGCATGATTTATGTGGCGGTAGCTGACCTGATCCCGGGGTTGCACAAGCGCGCACAGCTCAAGGAAACGCTGTCTCAGGTCATACTGATCGGCTTGGGTATCGGTTCCATCTGGCTAGCCAAGTGGTTATTGGGTGAGTAAGGGATTTATGAGCCAGTCTGTGCCAAAAGTAGGTTTTGTTTCCCTGGGCTGTCCCAAGGCATCTTCCGATTCCGAGCGTATCCTCACCCAGTTGCGGGCTGAAGGTTACGGTATCTCCTCCAGCTATGCAGATGCCGATCTCGTCGTGGTCAACACCTGCGGGTTTATCGATAGTGCAGTGGAAGAGTCGCTGGACGCCATTGGTGAAGCGCTATCCGAAAACGGCAAAGTAATCGTGACGGGTTGTCTGGGCGCCAAGAGTGATGTCGTCAAGCAGGCGCACCCGAACGTATTGGCCGTGACTGGACCGCATGCCCTGGAAGAAGTCATGAGCGCCGTGCATGCCAATCTGCACAAACCGCACGATCCCTACACCGATCTCGTGCCACCGCAGGGCATACGTCTGACGCCCAAGCCTTACGCTTATTTGAAGATTTCAGAAGGTTGCAATCATCGCTGCAGCTTCTGCATCATTCCTTCCATGCGCGGCGATCTGGTGAGCAGGCCTATTGGTGATGTCATGCAGGAAGCGGAAAACCTGGTCAATGCGGGCGTCTCCGAACTGCTGGTGATTTCCCAGGATACGAGCGCATACGGCGTGGACGTCAAGTACCGCACCGGCTTCTGGAACGGCAGGCCGGTGAAAACGAGGATGACGGAGCTGGCACGTGCCTTGGGTGAACTTGGTGTCTGGGTGCGATTACACTATGTCTACCCCTACCCGCATGTAGATGAAGTCATACCCCTGATGGCCGAGGGCTTGCTGCTGCCTTACCTGGATGTGCCATTACAGCACGCCAGTCCGCGCATTCTCAAGGCCATGAAGCGGCCAGCCAGCAGTGAAAACAATCTGGCAAGGATCAAGGCGTGGCGCGAAATCTGTCCGGATATCGCCATTCGCAGCACCTTTATTGTCGGCTTTCCTGGTGAGACCGACGACGACTTCGACATGCTGCTTGATTTTTTACGCGAGGCACAGCTGGACCGGGTTGGTTGCTTTGCCTATTCGGCTGTTGATGGCGCGGCTGCGAATTTGCTGGCCGATCCTGTGCCGGAAGCGCTGAAGCAGGAACGGCTGGCAAGATTCATGGAAGTGCAGGAGTCCATCAGCGCTGCCAAACTCCAGGCCAAGATTGGCCGAGTGGAAATGGTACTGGTAGATGAAGTGAATGGCGACGAAGCCATAGGCCGTACCAGTGCCGATGCGCCCGAAATCGATGGTGTCGTCTATCTGGCAGGAGGCGAGGGCCTGATGCCGGGTGACATGGTGGAAGCGCGGATTACCGGTTCAGATGGCCACGATTTATGGGGTGCGCCGCCGGCCCGGGATTAGGCAGCTAGGTAAGGGCTGGAGTAGGCCGTTCGTTATCGGCCCGATTTTCCAGAAAATCCAGTGTGTAAGGGCAGCGGCTTGGTTTGCGTGCTGCCTTGCGTCGCTTTGCCGTAGTCGCTTGCGTATGGATGTAAGGGGTCTGGCTGACTCTGATATAGCCCGAGCCATTAAGCTTTTGGGCAGTCGTTTCAAACAGGCTTAAGGGGTTGTCTATATTCTGTAGGGTGATGGACGATTTGCCTACCTTCAGCACACGTTGTACATCACAAACTTGCTGGCGGTCTGCTTGCCGTAAATTTCGCCGACGTGGATGTCGCTGATCAGGATGCCGTCCTTTATTCATCAAGCTTTGCCGCATATTAGCCCTGCGACGGCGGTTTAACAAGCCTACGGCCGGCCGCGACGTAATTTGATATGCGATTTGATGAGGTTGACGGCCTGATGGCGGAAACGGGTGCCCTGGATATCCTTGACCCACATATGCAGCAGGCCCGCAAAAAAGAGATGCGTATCCATGGCCATGGCCGAAGGATCGAGGTCTGGATGCAGCTGACCCTGATCCCTGGCGCGCTGATAGACAAGCTCCAGCTTGGCGATGATATCTGAGCAATTCGTCAGGATTTGTTGCAGCACATCGGCAAACTCATCCACATACTCGCACTTCACCATCATGATTTCGTAGATCTGCCGAATAGGTGCATTTTCTTCCAGGCTTTGTATTGTGCCGCATAGAAAATGTTCTATATTGGCCAAAGGATCGTGCATTTCCTCAGTGAGGAGGGTGTCGTCCATGCGATCGATGAGTGGCAGGAAAACCTGATCGCGCATCGCATGAAAAAGTTCGTGTTTGTTGCTGAAATGCCAATACACAGCGCCACGAGTGACGCCCGCCTGTTTTGCAATATCATGTAGCGTCGTTCTATTGACGCCGCGAGTAAAAAAAACTTCACGCGCAGCATCTATAATCTGCTGGCGTGTAAGTTGCGCTTCTTCCTTGGTCTTGCGAACCATAATGAAATAATCCTATTTACATACAACCACGTTTGTATATAATTTACCGCCACCAAAGAATGTAAGCAAGCCATTTGTCGTCTTTCCTCGGAGTCCTGAATAATGGTCAACGGATTTAATATCCAACCCAAGAACATATGGGCAATAGTGACGCTGTTGCTGATCTCTACCTTACTGGCCGCATGTGGCCAAGATAAAGAACAAGAAGCCAAGCCAGGTGCCGGAGCTCCTCCGGCAATGCCAGTCACAGTGCTAGAGGTGCAGCCAACCACAATCCCTATCAGTGCTGAAGCTGTAGCCCAGACAGAAGGCGCAAAGGAAGTCGAGATCAGACCGCGTGTAGGCGGCATTCTGCTCAAACGCCTTTATGAAGAGGGCGACTCCGTCAAGGAGGGGCAGGCAATGTTCCTGATCGATCCGGAGCCTTACAAGATTGCACTGGCGCAGGCGCGTGCCGCGCTGGCCGAACAGCAGGCGCGCATTGAACAGGCAAGGCGTGAAGAAGCACGACTCAAAGGATTGCTTGCAACCCAATCCATCAGTGAGCGCGAGTACGATACTGCAGTTTCCGATCTGGCCGTCGCGAAGGCGACTGCCCAGCGTGCTGAAGCAAGTGTGCGTGAGGCAGAGCTCAATCTCTCCTATACCACGGTGACTGCGCCAGTCGGTGGTATCTCCGGCCGCTTTCGATTTTCAGAGGGCGCACTGGTAGAACCCAATACCAGCTTGCTTACCACCGTTATCCAGCTGTCGCCCATCTGGGTGCGTTTCAGCTTTTCGGATAATGAGCTTGCTGAATTGGGCGGCAGATTGAACGAACAGAACGTCAAAGAGGTTTCCCTGGTGTTGCCAGATGGTTCTGAGTACAAGGAAAAAGGCAAACTCAACTTCGCTGCGAGCCAGATAGATCCCACTCTTGGCACCCAGCAGCTGCGTGCCACGTTCGAAAATAAAGATCGCCGGCTACTGCCTGGCCAGTTTGTTCGCGCACGCGTTGTCACTGGCGAGCGGGAGGGAGTATTCCTGCTGCCGCAACCGGCGGTCATGAATTCTGATCAAGGCAGCTTTGTCTATGTAGTCAATGCACAAAACCAGGCCAATCCCCAACCCGTCACTACGGGCAGCTGGGTTGGCAAGGAATGGGTTGTGCTTGATGGGCTTAATGCAGGCGACAAGGTGATTACAGATAATCTGCTGAAAGTGCGCCCTGGCATGACTGTTTCGCCGCAGTTGCCTGGTGCGCCACCGGCGCAGGGCGGAGACCAGCAGCCACCTAGCAAGCAAAGCCAAGCAAAATGACGCGATTTTTTATTACACGTCCGATTTTCGCTTCGGTCCTTTCCATCATCATCGTGCTGGCAGGGTTGGCCGCTGCGTTCAAGCTACCTATTGCACAATATCCGCAAATCGCTCCGCCAACCGTGCAGATTCAGGCAACCTACCCAGGTGCCAGCGCTGAAACGCTTTCAAAAACTGTCGCGGCACCTATCGAGGAGCAGCTCAGTGGCGTTGAGAACCTGCTCTACTTCAACTCCAGTGCAGACTCCAGCGGTACGCTGACCATTACTGCGACCTTCGATGTTGGCACCGACATCGACCAGGCTACATTCAACGTCAGCAATCGCGTCAACATTGCATTGCCTCGCCTACCGGACGATGTCAGACGTACTGGTGTCGTCGTGCAGAAGCGTTCCAACGATATTTTGCTGGTCGCCATGCTGACGTCCGAAAGCGGTAAGTACGACCCGCTTTTCCTGAGCAACTACGGCACGCTCAACATCCTGGATCATCTGAAACGCGTACCTGGCGTCGGTGACGCCATGATATTCGGTGCGCAGGATTACTCCATGCGCATCTGGCTGCGGCCGGACCGCATGGCGCAGCTCGGCATTACGACGACCGATATTGCGAACGCTATCCAGACGCAGAATGCCCAGTACGCTGCCGGCAAGATCGGGCAGGATCCGGCGCCGTCCGACCAGCAGCTGGTCTATACGGTGACAGCCAAGGGTCGGCTGCTAAGCCCTGAGCAGTTCGGCAATATCATTCTGCGTGCTGACGGCCCGAGAGGTGTGCTCTACCTTAAGGATGTGGCGCGCATTGAACTGGGTGCCCAGACCTATAACATTCGTACTACCCTGAATGGTAAACCTGGCGTCGCAATTGGCGTATTTCTGCAAAGTGGCGCCAACGCGCTTGATACGGCAAATGGCATCAAGGCCAAGATGGCAGAGCTGAGCCAGCGCTTCCCCGAAGGCATGAGTTACCAGATACCTTACGACACCAGCGATTTTGTGAAGTCATCCATATGGGAGGTGGTGAAGACGCTGGGCGAGGCGATGATTCTTGTCGTGCTGGTGGTATTCCTGTTCCTGCAGAGCTGGCGTGCGACCCTGATTCCTATCGTTGCAGTGCCAATTTCGCTGATCGGTACATTTGCAGGTCTGTGGATATTCGGCTTTTCGATCAATACGCTGACCTTGTTTGCCATGGTGCTTTCCATCGGGATTGTCGTGGATGACGCCATTGTCGTACTGGAAAACATCGAACGACTGATTGCAGAGGAAAAGCTACCCCCTTTATATGCTGCCATCAAGTCCATGCAGCAGGTATCCAGTGCGGTTGTGGCGATTGTGCTTGTATTGTGCGCGGTATTCGTACCGGTAGCTTTCCTGGGAGGTATTGCCGGTGAACTCTATCGCCAGTTTGCAGTGACGGTGGCAGTTGCCGTGGTCATCTCTGGTGTTGTGGCGTTAACGCTGACCCCGGCCTTGTGCGCAATCATTCTTAAACACAAACATGAGGAATCGAAATTCTTCCGGCCATTCAACCGCGCTTTTGACCGCTTCAGCAAGTTTTATGTCCGCATTGTTAACCTGACGCTGCATCACCGCATCATCGGTGCCGCCGTGTTCGTGGGCATCATCGCGCTGGCTGCTTTCCTGCTGCGTATCGTGCCAGGCAGTTTCGTACCGGCCGAAGATCAGGGCTACGTAATTGCTGCATTTGTGCTGCCGGATGGCGCCACTCTGAACCGGACCGCAAAGACAACGGAATCGGTGCGCTCCGGCATTGCGGATGATGAAAACCTGGTCATGCAGTTCATCATCAACGGCATGGACCTGATCGGTGGCGGTAACAAAACGAGCGCGGGAACCATGTTTGTACGGTTGACGGATTGGGACGAGCGCGACATCACCGCTGACGACATGGTGGCCAAGATCACAGGTATCGGCATGCAGCAGCCCGACGGTATCGCATTTGCCTTTAATCCGCCTGCGATCCGCGGGCTAGGCACGACGGGCGGCTTTGACATGTACGTGCAAAGCCGTACGGATGCAGATCCTATGCGTTTGTCTGCAGTGGTCACCAATTTCATTGGTGCTTTGCAGCAGGATCCGCGGCTTACCGGCATCAACACCTTCTTCCGGCCAACGGTACCCCAGCTTTTTGTCGAGGTGGATGAGCCGAAAGCCTTGTCGCTCGGCGTGCCTATCGGCAGCATCTATGCCACCTTGCAGAGCACGATGGGGTCGCTGTATGTGAACGATTTCAACCGCTCCGGACGTACTTACCGTGTTCAGCTGCAGGCTGAGCCGCAGTTCCGCATGCAGCCAGAAGATCTGGGCAAGGTGTATGTGCGATCGAACGAGGGCACCATGATCCCGCTGTCCGCCTTGAGTAAGGTGACGCATATCATTGGCCCTGAACAGCTGGAACGGTATAACGGTTTGTTATCGGCTAAGGTCGTTGGTAACAGCGCAGCTGGTATCAGCTCAGGCGAGGCGATCAAGGCGGTGGAACAGATTGCAGCCGAGAATCTGCCTGACGGATACCAGATCGAGTGGACGGGCCAGGCCTATCAGGAAAAACGCACCGGCTCCGCAGCTGTATTTGCCTTCGGCTTTGCCATTATCGTGGTATTTCTGATCCTGGCGGCTCAATTCGAGACCTGGGCGTTGCCGCTGGCAGTCATCATGGCGGTGCCGTTCGCTTTAGTAGGTGCGCTGATTGCGGTTTGGATGCGCGAAATGCCAAACGACATCTACTTCCAGATCGGTCTGATTACGCTGATCGGCCTGGCAGCAAAAAATGCCATCCTGATTGTTGAGTTCGCCACCCAGAAACTGGAGGAGGGCTTGCCTATCATGGAGGCAGCCATTGAAGCGGCGCGCCTGCGTTTCCGGCCGATTGTCATGACGTCGATGGCATTTGTGCTCGGTATTGTCCCGCTGGTAGTGGCAACAGGAGCTGGCTCTGCAGCCCGGCGTTCCATGGGTACCGGCGTATTCGGCGGGATGCTGCTTGCGACCTTTGTAGCCACCATTTTCATCCCGTTATTCTTCAGCTGGCTGAGCAGCGGTAAAGCCCAGAGAGCCACAGAACCTATTGAAGGCGATTTACCCGGTGAAAAGCATGAAGTCTAATTTACTCTCAATCAAGTTGGCCCTGATGGTTGGGCTGGTATCCGGCTGCGCCCTGGTAGGCCCCGATTACCAGCGTCCGGATAACGATCTTCCTGTGCAGTTCAGTGAGCAGGAAACGGCAGCTGAGACAGATTCCCTTATCACCCCTACGTGGTGGGAACTGTACCAAGACCCCGTTTTGAATGATCTGGTTGCCCAGGCGCGCACGAACAATACGGATATCAAGCTTGCCGTCGCTCGCATTGAAGAAGCCGATGCCATCCTGCGTGAAGTCGGCACTACGCTTTTCCCGCGTGTTGACCTGAATGCCGGTGCTTCACGTTCAAGGTCTTCTCAGATGACAGGCGTGCCTGCTTTCAATCAGGCCGACCCCATCCGCAATAATCATATTGTCCAGCTGGGCACCTCGTTTGAAGTAGATTTCTGGGGAAAATTCCGTCGTGCCAGAGAATCTGCACGGGCCCAGGCACTGGCTACGCGATATGCCCGCGATACAGTGGAACTGTCACTTTCCAGTCTGGTGGCCAGCAATTACATTCTGCTACGCAGCCTGGATGCGCAAATCCGAATTTCCCGCGACAGCCTGCGCAGCCGTGAGGAAAGCCTGGACTTGACCAAGCGGCGCCTGGAGGGTGGCGTTGCTTCTGCGTTGGACGTGCACCAGGCCCAGGTTTCTGTATCCAATTTGAGAGCACAGATTGCGGAACTGGTACGTCAGCGCGCCATTGTTCAGCATCAGCTGGCTGTGCTGACTGGGGTGCTGGATCTGACACTGGTAGAAGCGGATATCAAGAGTTTGCCGATGCCGCCAGTGCCGCCTGCCGGGCTGCCTTCGAGACTTCTGGAAGCACGGCCGGATATCCAGCGGGCCGAGCTGGAGCTCGTAGCTGCGAACGCCCAGATTGGCGTGGCCAGGGCCGCATTGTTTCCATCGATTTCCCTCACGGGCATCTACGGCGGAGAAAGTGCCGAGCTTGGTGATATCCTGAAGTCGGCCGCCCGCATCTGGACGCTGGGTATCGATCTGGACCTGCCGATTTTTGATTCCGGCGCCCGTGAATCGCGCGTAGAACAGGCCACAGCTCAGCAAAGACAAGCACTGGCGCTTTATGAGCAGGCGATTGAGACTGCATTCCGTGAAGTCAACGATGCTTTGGTCACGCTGCGCCAGAGCGCCGAGCGTGAGGAGGCGTTGGCGGTCAGCCAGGATGCTGCAGCCAAGGCGCTGCAGATTGCCGAAAACAGATACAAAGCCGGTTATGCGGGTTATCTCGAAGTGCTTGATTCGCAACGTGTGCACAACGACATCACCTTGGCTTATATCGATAGTCGCCAAGCCAGACTAGCTGCGACGGTCGACCTGTTCAAGGCTCTTGGCGGCGGCTGGCGCGCAGAGCCGCCTGAACAGGCCTCCAACCAAACCGAACCTGCAGCACAGCCAGAGTAGTTTCCTCCACTGATAAGAGGGGCGGGCGTGGTAAAATCCCGCCTCTTTTTACATGCCTGATGCCATGACTGTACGTACCCGATTTGCTCCCAGCCCCACCGGATATCTTCATATTGGTGGGGCGCGCACCGCATTGTTCGCCTGGGCTTATGCTCGCCGCTATGGCGGCAGCTTTATCCTGCGCATCGAAGATACGGATACGGAAAGGTCTACACCGGAAGCAGTGCAAGCGATTCTGGATGGCATGAACTGGCTAGGCTTGCGCTGGGATGAAGGTCCTTTTTACCAGACTCGACGGATGGAGCGATATCGGGAAATCATTCAGCAGCTCATTGACAAGGACAAGGCCTATTACTGTTATGCCAGCAGGGAAGAGCTGGATCTTATGCGTGAAAGGCAGATGGCTGAGGGCCTCAAGCCTCGTTATGACGGTCGCTGGCGCCCGGAGCCCGGAAAGACGCTGCCGCCGAAGCCGGATGTGCCGCCTGTCGTGCGTTTTCGGAATCCAACTTCGGGCCTTGTCGAATGGAGCGATCTAGTCAAAGGTCATATCGCCATTTCCAATGAGGAACTGGACGACCTTATCATCGCGCGGGCCGATGGTACGCCCACCTATAATTTCTGCGTGGTGGTGGATGACTGGGAGATGAATATCACTCACGTGATTCGCGGCGATGACCATGTCAACAATACCCCTCGGCAGATCAACATGCTCAAGGCGCTCAACGCGGACATTCCGCAATACGCGCATCTCTCCATGATCCTGGGCGACGATGGACAAAAGCTTTCAAAGCGTCATGGTGCGGTCAGTGTGATGCAATACCATACGGATGGCTACCTGCCGGAGGCGGTGCTGAACTATCTGGCAAGACTTGGCTGGTCACACGGCGACGATGAAATTTTCAGCATGGATCAATTCTGCCAGTGGTTCGACCTTGATCACATCACGTCATCTGCGGCCCAGTTCAATACTGAAAAGCTGGACTGGCTTAATGCGCATTACATCAAGCAGGCCGATATGGATATGCTTGTCGGTGATATCCGCACACGTCTGACGGATTCCGGCGTGGCTGTGACCGATGTCCCCGCGTTGACAGAAGTGGTGGCGCTGTATCGTGAACGTGCGAACACGCTGAATGACTTGGCTGGACAAGTCCGGTTTTTCTATGACGGACCTCAATCTCTAGATACCGCAGCGGTAGAAAAGCATATGACGCCGGATATCATGCCGGTGCTCAAAATGCTTGCGGCTGAACTTGAGGGGTTGGATTGGACTACTGAGATGATTCACCAAGCCATCGAACATGCGGTCGTGAGTAACGGCTTGAAGTTCCCCAAAGTGGCCATGCCGCTGAGGCTGATCCTCACTGGCGGAACACAGTCCCCCAGCATCGATCACGTTATGCGAGTGCTTGGAAAGCAGGAGTCTTTGGCACGTTTATCTCATTTTTTAAGTTAATTAGTGCACAGACTGACATAAAAATTCCAGTAATAATCGCCGCGTCGTGGATAGTTTTTTCTACATTTTGATCTTGATAAAACTGTCACGTGAACTTAATTGATCTTTGCCACTTGTAGCGGAAAAAAACATCCCCACTTATGTGCTGTAAATCAAGGTCGGGATACGTGGTTTCTGGCGGTAGCTTAAGATTAACTTTTAACGTAGAGTTCCTGAATAACTAAAACTCCCAAGAATAGGAGCAATAAATGAACGCCAAAGGGCAGATGCTACAAGACCCATTCCTGAATATTTTGCGCAAGGAGCATGTACCAGTCTCGATCTATCTTGTGAATGGCATCAAATTGCAAGGTCAGGTAGATTCATTCGACCAGTATGTCATTTTGCTCAAGAATACAGTCACTCAAATGGTGTACAAGCACGCCATCTCAACGATTGTCCCAGGGCGCGCAGTCAACATTCCTACCAACCACCCTAATGACGAGTAAACTCCGTAACACATAATGCAGGATAGGCCCACTGGCGGGAGCGCAGCAGTATTGGTCAGTCTGGATCTCGGCGGGCCTGATTACACGGAAAGCCTGCAGGAGCTAAGGCAACTCGTAGCAAGTGCAGGTATTGCAGTCAGCGATACAGTCGAAGGTCGCCGTGTCAAACCTGATGCCAAGTATTTTCTTGGCTCAGGCAAAGCCGAAGAGCTTGCCTTAACGGTCAAAGCCCACCACGCTTCGGTTGTCATATTCAATCACGATCTCAGTCCATCCCAGCAGCGCAACCTTGAGCGTCTGCTGGAATGTCGCGTTGTTGATCGCACCGGGCTTATTCTCGACATATTTGCCCAGCGCGCTCAAAGTCATGAGGGCAAGTTGCAGGTCGAGCTGGCACAACTTGAGCATCTTTCCACACGTCTGGTTCGAGGCTGGACCCACCTTGAGCGCCAAAAGGGCGGTATCGGTGTACGCGGGGGCCCTGGTGAAACACAGCTGGAACTCGACCGTCGCATGCTGCGCGTGCGAGTCAAGCAGTTGCGCGAAAAGCTGGACAAGCTCAAACAGCAGCGCAGTATGCAGAGGCGTTCACGCAAGCGTTCCCATGTGATGTCGGTTTCCCTGGTCGGATATACCAATGCCGGAAAATCCACCTTGTTCAATCGTCTGACGCAGGCCAATGTCTATGAGGCGGATCAGCTGTTTGCCACCCTGGATACCACTTCCCGCAAGCTATATATTCCCGAGGCCGGTCCCATCGTACTTTCAGATACGGTGGGGTTCATTAAACATTTGCCCCATGCTCTGGTCGAAGCTTTCGGTGCAACGCTGGAAGAGGCGGTGCAGGCTGATCTCTTGTTGCATGTGGTAGATGTGAGCAGCCCCAATCGTGACGACCAGATTGCCCAGGTGAGCGGGGTGCTGGAGGAAATCGGTGCTTCGGAGGTACCACAGGTCCTTGTCCTCAACCAGATAGACAAACTGGGTCTGGAGCCGGGTCTGGAGCGGGATGAATATGGTAGAATCAGCCGGATTCGTATCTCCGCCAGAACGGGCGAAGGCCTGAACCTGATAAAACAATTACTGGTGGAGCATCAGCAGCAAATGCCAGGGTATCTGCCTGGAATGCCTGTTCCTCAAGCTCATGTTTGAGCATATGCAATTAGTGTTTGCAATTTAGTTCGGAGTATTTAATGGCTAACGATCCCGGTTGGGGTAATCGCAATAACGACGGACCGCCTGACCTGGACGAGGTCTTGCGTCAGTTCAATCGCAAGCTGAATGGCTTGTTTGGCAGATCCGGCAGGGGAGATGGCTCTGATCCCAGCAGCAAGTCATTCGCTGTTCTGCCCATCATTGGCTTAATACTGCTGGTCTGGCTCGCTACCGGTTTTTATATCGTTGATCAGGGTTCCCGCGGTGTAGTGCTGCGTTTTGGCGAACACGTCGAAACGACAACGCCGGGTCCGCGCTGGCATTTCCCCTATCCAATTGAAAGCGCTACCGTCGTCAATATGCAGCAGGTTCGCACTGTAGAAGTAGGCTATCGCTCTGCTGAAGGCGGCGCAGGTCGCAGTAAGGAGCTGAGGGAATCGCTGATGCTGACGGACGACGAAAACATTATCGATCTGCAGTTCGCCGTGCAGTATGACCTGAAGGACGTGGAAGATACGCTGTTCAACAATCGCGACGCTGAAGAATCGGTACGCGGCATTGCAGAGACTGCAATCCGTGAGATTGTCGGCAAGAGCAAGATGGATTTCGTCCTGTATGAAGGCCGAGAAGAGATTGCAGCGGAGGCCAAGAAATTGATGCAGGAGATCCTTGATCGCTATGAATCCGGGATCAGTATTGCCAGCGTCACCATGCAGAATGCACAGCCGCCGGAACAGGTGCAGGCTGCCTTTGACGATGCGGTGAAGGCCGGTCAGGATCTGGAGCGTCAAAAAAACGAGGGCCAGGCTTATGCGAATGACGTAATTCCAAAGGCGCGTGGTACAGCTTCGCGCTTACTGGAAGAGGCTGCCGGTTACAAGTTGCGCGTAGAGAATGAAGCTCGTGGTAATGCCAGCCGCTTCGAACAGGTACTCACTGAGTATCAACAGGCCCCGGAGGTCACCAGGCAACGCATGTATCTCGATGCCCAGGAACAAATCCTCTCTAATGTGAGCAAGGTAGTCGTTGACCAGAAAAACGGTAATAGCCTGCTTTATCTTCCACTGGATAAATTGCTGAATCCGGCAGCACCTGCTCAAGGGGCTGCTCCTGCCGCTGCGCCTGCAACAGCGGCCACATTGCCGGAGCTGGATCCCAATACCCAGCGTTCGCGTGAAGCATTTCGTAGCCGTGATCGGGAGAGCCGCTAAATGAAAAATATTGGAGCTTGGCTCTTGGGCCTGATTGTGGCTTTGCTGCTGCTGAGTCTTTCCGCTTTTACCGTGGACGAGCGCGAATATGCGCTGGTCTTTCGTTTGGGCGAAATCATCTCGGTAAAAAAGGAACCAGGGCTGTATTTCAAGGTGCCAATGGTGGACAACGTGCGCTATTACGACAGGCGCATCCTGACTTTGAACTGGGTGGAGCCTGATCGCTTCCTTACCAGCGAAAAGAAAAACGTACTGGTGGATTCGTTTGTTAAATGGCGTATTTTCGATCCGGCGAAATATTATGTTTCGGTCAAGGGCGACGAGTTGCAGGCAGAGCGCCGTTTGTCCCAAGTCGTCAATGACGGATTGCGCGCCGAGTTTGGTAAACGTACCGTGCACGACGTGGTTTCCGGCGAACGTGGCCAGATCATGGAGATTCTACGCCAGCGTGCAGACCGCGATGCGCGCCAGATGGGTATCCAGGTGCTGGATGTCCGCGTAAAACGTGTGGATCTTCCGCAGGAGGTCAGCGAATCCGTGTACCAGCGTATGGAGGCGGAACGTAAGCGCGTCGCCAATGAGTTGCGCTCACAGGGCGCTGCGGCGGCTGAAAAAATCCGGGCAGATGCCGACAGGCAGCGTGAGATCATTATTGCCGAGGCCTATCGCGAGGCGCAGCGCCTCAAGGGGCAGGGCGATGCCAAGGCCGCTGAAATCTACTCCAGTGCCTATGGTAAAAGTCCGGAGTTCTACTCTTTCTATCGTAGCCTGAATGCCTATCGCAATAGCCTGAAAGACAAGAGCGATATCATGGTGCTTGATCCTAACTCCGAATTCTTCAAGTATCTACGCAGCCCAAGTGGCGGCAGGTAGATTCGGGACTGCTCTTGGGAACGCTAATGGCAGCCTTCGGGCTGATGCTGATACTGGAGGGTGCTATGCCTTTTCTCGCTCCTAAAGCCTGGCGGCAGGCTTTCCAGCGCATGACCGAGCTCAGGGATGGCCAACTGCGTTTTGTTGGTCTTGCCTCGATGCTGGGCGGTCTGCTGTTTCTGGTTATGGCTCGCTAAGCATGCTTCAGCCCATTCGTAACTGGATACTCCCGGAATATATCGAAGACGTGCTGCCTGCAGAGGCCGCACGCATCGAGCAGCTTCGCCGCGCCTTGTTGGACCTGTTCAGGGTCCACGGCTACCAGTATGTCATTCCCCCATTGCTTGAATATCTCGAATCATTGATTACTGGCGTAGGCCACGATCTTGATCTGGCGACCTTCAAGGTGGTAGATCAGATTTCGGGGCGTTTGATGGGCGTTCGTGCGGATATGACGCCACAGGCAGCGCGCATGGATGCGCATATGCTGAACAACAAGGGAGTTACCCGGCTGTGTTATGCCGGCAGTGTGCTGCGGACACAGGCAGATGGTCTTGCGCAGACACGTGAGCCGCTACAGATCGGTGCTGAATTATTCGGGCACGCCGGTGTGGAAAGCGATATTGAGATTCAAGGGCTTATGGTGAAAGCCCTGCAGTCAATGGACGTACAGTCCGTGCATGTGGATTTCAATCATGTTGGTATCTTTGCCAGCCTCGTCAATCAAGGCAACATTCCGGCCCCGCTTGAGCAGGCGCTACACACGGCCTTACAAAGCAAGGACCGCACTGGTGTTCTGAATTTGACTGAAGGTGTAGATGCCGCTATCCGCAATGCCTTGGTGGCCCTGGTTGAGCTTAGCGGCGACATCAGCGTGCTGGGTGCGGCGAGAGAACGGCTTTCCCTTACAGCAGAGATCGAGCAAGCGCTTGATGATCTGACGCACGCAGGCGAATACATGGCATCGCTGGGTGTAAGAGCCTGCTTTGACCTTGCAGAGTTGCGAGGCTACCACTATCACAGCGGCATGGTCTTCGCTGCGTATGCTCAAGGCTATGCTGGTCCCTTGGCATTAGGCGGTCGCTATGATGAGGTTGGGTCTGCCTTCGGCCGCGCCCGACCAGCGACCGGTTTCAGTCTTGACCTGCGCGGCATTGTTACAGCCATGACGCCCGCAGAGCGGGACAAGGCGATCTTCGCCCCGTTCAGCATGGATGGAGATCTGGTCAGAAAAATAGATGAATTGCGAGCTGCAGGAAATATCGTGATCCAGGAGCTGCCAGGCCATGAAGAGCACAGGGTCGAGCTCAACTGTGAGCGCAAGCTGGTTAAACAAGGGGATGGCTGGCAGGTTGTCGCTGCGCCGGAATTAATCAATCAATAAAGATAAGTATCTGACAATGAACAAGAACGTAGTGGTAATAGGCACCCAGTGGGGAGACGAAGGCAAGGGCAAGATTGTCGATTGGCTGACCGACCATGCACAGGGTGTCGTCCGTTTTCAGGGGGGCCATAACGCCGGTCATACCCTGGTGATCGCGGACAAGAAAACGGTTTTGCATCTGATCCCCTCCGGCATCCTGCGGCAAAATGTTACCTGCTATATCGGCAATGGCGTTGTGCTGTCTCCGCAGGCGTTGCTGACAGAGCTTCACATGCTGGAAGAGGCAGGTGTGGATGTGCGTTCCCGCCTCAAAATCAGCGAAACCTGCCCATTGATTCTGCCCTACCATGTCGCACTTGACCTGGCGCGCGAAGCGGCGAAAGGGGCTGGCAAGATTGGGACTACCGGTCGAGGGATCGGGCCTGCGTACGAGGACAAGGTAGCCCGTCGGGCAATCCGCCTGCAGGATTTGTTCTATCGCGAACGCTTCGCTGCAAAACTGGGTGAGGTACTCGATTATCACAACTTTGTGCTCAAGAATTATTTCCAGGCAGATACGGTAGATTTCCAGCGCACGCTGGATGACACACTGGCTCTCGCCGAACAGATCAAACCCATGGTGGCGGATGTCTCCAACCTGCTATATGACGCTAACCAGAATGGCGACAGGCTGCTATTTGAAGGGGCGCAGGGCTCTTTGCTGGATGTGGATCACGGCACCTATCCATTCGTGACTTCTTCCAATACCATCGCAGGCGGTGCATGCACCGGGGCGGGCGTAGCTCCGCAAATGCTGAACTATGTACTGGGTATTACCAAGGCCTACACGACGCGCGTCGGGTCGGGGCCTTTCCCTACCGAACTTGAGGATGAAGTTGGCCAGCACCTGGCCAAACGCGGTCATGAGTTTGGTGCCACGACGGGCCGTGCCCGCCGTTGCGGCTGGTTTGACGCTGCCGCACTAAAGCGTTCCATCCAGGTGAACGGTGTCAGCGGTTTATGCGTAACCAAGCTCGATGTGCTCGATGGCATGGAGACCTTGCGTATTGGCGTGGGCTACCAGACGAGCAGTGGCGACCGCAATATCTTCCCGAATGGTGCAGAGGAACTGCAAGGCTGCACGCCAGTTTACGAGGAAGTGCCAGGCTGGACCGAAAGCACCGAGGGCATCAAGAAATATGAAGACTTGCCGCTCAATGCGAAGAAGTATCTGAAGCGCATGGAAGAAGTCTGCGGTGTTCCTGTTGAGATCATATCCACCGGCCCCGACCGTGAGGAAACCATCGTATTGCGCCACCCATTCGGGGCGCAGTAAATGAAGAGGGTTGAAGGGCAGCGTCTTGCCTGGGCGCTGACCGGTTCCGGGCATTACCTCAAGGAATGCCTGGAAATCATCGACCAGTTGCAGGATGTTGACCTCTTTCTGAGCAAGGCTGCGACTGAAATCCTGCAGCAATATGGCTACAAACACCAGGTGGGCCGTGTTTTCCAGGACAAGACGGCCAGCTCGGTCCCTGTTGAATTGTTTTATCACGGCGCTTACCACACAGTTGTTATTGCGCCTGCCACATCGAATACAGTGGCCAAAATGGTCTGCGGCATATCCGACAACCTTGTCACCAATATCTATGCGCAAGCAGGGAAATGCCGCGTTCCTTCCATCGTGTTTGCTTGTGATACAGCACCAGAACTGGAATCCGAAGCGCCACGTGAACATATCGTCAAAGTGTATCCGCGCCGCATCGACCTCGAAAACATGGAAAAGCTCAAGCGCTTCGAAGAAACCACTGTCGTAGCGGATATACAGCAGCTGGGCGCTGCAATTCAGACGAGGCTGGCATGTCTGAAAACCTTCTCTTCCTGACCGGGAAACTGGCAGAAAAGAGCCTGCATAAAGTTCTGACTGAAATGCAGCCGACGGCCTTTAGCTATCGTATTGCCCAACTTGGTGTTTCCGTAGCTGCACTAATGACGCCCGAGCTCATCCTGCGTCGTCTTGCAGACAGGGGTGATGCAGATCGCATCATGTTGCCGGGCTTGTGCCGGGGCGATCTGGCACCGCTCGAAGCCAGGTATGGTGTCCCCGTGGAGCGTGGGCCCGAAGACCTCAAGGATTTGCCTCGATATTTCGGAAAGAAGGACAGAGCGACAGATCTCTCCCGTCATGACGTCCGGATATTTGCCGAAGTCGTGGATGCGCCGGAACTGGGCCTTGAGCAAATTCTCAACCGTGCCGCAATATATCAACAGCAGGGCGCGGATGTTATTGATCTTGGCTGTCTGCCCAATGTGCCGTTCCCCCATCTGGCAGAAGCTGTCGGCATGCTCAAGTCGGAGGGCTATCTCGTCAGTGTGGATTCCGTCGATACTGCAGATCTTCTGGTTGCCGGCAAGGCTGGCGCAGATTTTCTGCTGAGCCTGACTGAAAAAACGCTGTGGGTGGCGGAAGAGGTGCCATCGACACCCGTGCTGATCCCTGCAAAGCCTGGCAATTTGCCATCGCTTTATCGTGCCATAACGCATATGCAGAAGAAGGGCCGCGCCTTTATCGCCGATCCGATTCTCGATCCTATTCCATTTGGGTTCACCCAGTCCATTGTGCGCTACGAACGCTTGCGCCGGCGTTATCCTGAAATACAGATCATGATGGGGGTGGGTAATCTGACGGAGCTTGTGGATGCCGATACCACCGGTATCAATGCCTTGTTGTTCGGCATGATTTCCGAACTAGGGATTGATAACGTTCTCACAACCTCGGTGAGCCCGCATGCCACCAACGCCATAAGGGAGGCCGATGCCGCGCGCCGCATGATGTATGCGGCAAATGAGGATAAGCGCCTGCCTCGCGATTACAGCGACGATCTGCTTGGCTTGCATGATAGGCGGCCGTTCCCATATAGCGAGGATGAAATCGCTGAGCTCGCGGCACAGGTCAAGGATCCGAGCTTTCGTATCCAGGTCAGCGAGGACGGCATTACAGTCTACAACCGCGATGGCTTGTACCGCGAAATCGATCCTTTCAGGCTGTATCCACATTTGAAAGTGGATGACGATGCGTCGCATGCCTTTTACCTGGGAGTGGAATTGGCTCGCGCGCAGATTGCATGGCAGCTGAAGAAACGTTATCGCCAGGATGAAGAGCTAAAATGGGGTTGCAATACCGTCCTGCATGAACCAGAAGGCCGCGTCTCACACCGTAGCGATGCCATTGAACGTAAGCGCAGAAAACCCCCCGGGTAATGATCTACGAAAATATTATCACCAGCGTTGACACGCAGGGTCTTCCGCATATCGCACCCTTTGGTATCCGCGAACAGGACGGCCTTATTATGATTGCACCTTTCAAGCCATCTAGTACGCTGGATAATCTTCTGGCCAGTCGGGCCGCGGTCGTGAATTTCACCGATGATGTTCGCATATTTGCCGGCGCATTGACGGGGCGTGTGGAATGGCCGTTGAAACCTGCCAGAAAAATCAATGGTCATGTGCTCGATGCAGCATTGGCGCACCGCGAACTCGAGCTTGCGCAAGTCTGGGAAGACACTCAGCGTCCCCAGCTTGGATTTCGGGTGGTGCATGAAGAAACGCACTCAGCTTTCAAGGGGTTCAACAGAGCCCAGGCAGCTGTAGTTGAATTGGCGATACTGGTTAGCCGCTTGCATATGCTGCCCTTGGAAAAAATAGATGCAGAGATTGCCTATCTTGAAATTGCCATCCAAAAAACGGCCGGAGAACGCGAGCTGCAGGCATGGTCCTGGCTCATGGAGCGCATAACCAATCATAAGGCAGCGAGTGCAGGGGACAACGTGGCATGACCAAGCTTCTGGTCAGCGTGCGTACATCTGAAGAGGCTTTGGAGGCGCTGGCAGCGGGAGCGGATATCATTGACCTCAAAGATCCTGCCCAAGGCGCCTTGGGTGCTTTACCTGCGTCGGTAATTGATGAGATTGTGCACCTCGTCAATGGCAGGCTTCCGATTAGTGCGACTATTGGCGATCTCCCTATGGATGCGGAAAGCGTTATGTTCGCAATCGAACATACATCGAAGATAGGCGTTGATATTATTAAGGCCGGTTTTTTCGGCGCCAGCGAAGCGCATGACAAGTGGGTAAAAGTCCTTCAATCATATACAGCTGGCGTCCGATTGGTTGCCGTGCTTTTTGCAGATCAGATGCCAGACTTTGCCGTTCTGCCTAAACTGAAGCAGGCGGGTTTTTACGGCGTAATGCTGGATACTGCAAGCAAGAGCGGGAAGTGCCTAGGGGATTATGTATCCATGCAAAGGCTTAGGGAGTTTCTGCAAACTGCGCGTCAGTATGAGCTAGAGACAGGGTTCGCCGGTTCACTCAGGTTGGCAGACATTCCGATGCTTGCCTCACTGAGCCCCGGGTACCTGGGTTTTCGCGGGGGTTTGTGCGAACAACACATCCGGACAGGCCGTTTGTTGCAAAGCAGTACGATGGAAGCAAAAAAGCTGTTGCGAGAAAGCAACACAATCTGTGAATATGCAGGATGGGCTTGAGCTGCAGCCCTATTCGCATTGCACCATTTGCAGCCTTTAAAGTATATTCAAGTCACTATTTGGTTAATTAGGAGAAACGCATGAAGAATCTTAAGGTAAACGTCATTGGCCTTGCAGTAGCTGGTGCACTCGGTCTGGGGGCAAGCACTGTAATGGCGCAGGAGGCTTACACTGGTTCTTGGTATGCGGTTCCCGGCGTCAGCATCATGCATCCTGACAGCGAACTTGATGCGGATAACACCGGCCCTGGCGGCTTCATACGCCTGGGTAAGGAGCTCAGCGAGCACTGGGATGTGCAGATTGGCGCCAGTTTCGCCGAAGCCGACGAAGACACCGGTATCCCTGGTGCAGGTGGTGATTACAAGCAAACCATCTTCGGCGTAGACGCGCTGTACATGTTCAGCCGTGACAAATTCCGTCCTTTCCTGCTGGCTGGTCTAGGTGTAGCCCGCAACAAGCTCGATTACAGCGGAATCGGCATGACCGACGATAGTAAGACCTCATGGATGGCAAACGTTGGTCTGGGTGCTCAATACTTATTCAATGAAAGATTCGGCCTGCAAGCCGATCTGCGTCATGTATGGAGCCGTGCCGAAGGGGAGATCGCTGGTGGTGCAGATTATGACGAAACCGTTGGCAATACCTACCTGAACGTTGGCGTGGTATTCCGCTTTGGCGCACCAGCTCCTGTTGCTGTCGCGGAGCCAGTAGCAGAGCCTACGCCGGAACCAGTAGTAGCAGAACCGGAACCCGCTCCGGAACCAGCTCCAGTTCAAGGCCCGGCAAAGCCTGCATTCGAAAAGGTTACGCTTGACGCAACCGTGCTGTTTGGTTTCGACAAGGCAGCCATTCGTGATGAAGGCAAGCGCCTGCTTGATACCGAAGTGGTAGACAAGATGAAGGCTCATCCTGAAGTCGAGCTGGTCCTGATCACTGGTCACACCGATCGTATCGGTACAGAGCAATATAACCAGGGTCTTTCCGAGCGTCGTGCTGCAGCTGTGAAGAAGTATCTGGCGGAACAGGGCATCGAAGAGTCCCGCCTGCACAGCGAAGCCAAAGGCGAGTCTGAACCTGTTGTTGCCTGCGATGGTGTTTATGGCAAGAAAGCGATCGAATGCCTGCAGCCAAACCGTCGCGTTGTTGTAGAAATCGAAGTTCAGCGCGCTAGCGAATAATATAAGCTAGACTCTGACTTGCAAAAGCCCCGCTCTGCGGGGCTTTTTTATAGCTGACATGACTAATTCAACATCCACACATACCGACCCGCCCAAAGCTGTTGACCTGGCGATTCTTTCGCGTTGGGTCGCTCCGGTAATTCCGCGCGGGCAGGTGCTGGAAGATACTGCTGTCGTTGTTGATGGCGGCAAGATCATTGATCTCTTGCCGGACACGCAGTTGGATGCCCATTATCAGCCCGCACAGACAGTAAACCTGGCCGAGCATGTGCTGATTCCCGGTCTGATCAACCTGCACACACATGCAGGCATGACCTTGATGCGCGGGCTTGCTGACGATCTGCCTTTGATGCAATGGCTGAACGATCACATCTGGCCGGCGGAGAGGAAGGTGATATCTGAACGCTTCGTTGCGGATAGTACTCTGCTTGGTTGTGCCGAGATGCTCAGCGGAGGCGTGACCTGCTTCAATGAAATGTATTTTTACCCTGAAGCTGCGGCTGAAGCGGTGTTGCAGGCAGGCATACGTGCCAATTTGGGCTTGATCATACTTGAGTTTCCCACCTCTTATGCACACGATGTGGATGATTATCTGCAAAGAGGTCTCAGCGCGCGTGATCAATGGCGCGGCGAGGACTTGTTGAGAGCGAGCCTTGCCCCGCACGCACCATATACGATCAGCGACGAGACCTTCAGCAAGGTACTCACTTATGCCGACCAGCTTGGAATCGGTATTCATACGCATATCCACGAGACACAGGATGAAATAGCCCATAGCAAAGCCCAGCATGGCGTGCGGCCTCTGCAGCGTCTAGCCAATCTGGGTTTGCTTGCGCCCAATCTGGTAGCTGCCCATTGCGTACATATGCAGGAGGATGAAATGCATCTTCTGGCCGAACACGGTTGCCACGTCGCCCATTGTCCTGCGTCAAATCTCAAACTGGCGAGCGGCATTGCCCCGGTTGCTCAATTGCTGGAAAAGGGCGTAAATACCGGCATAGGTACTGATGGGGCAGCCAGCAATAATCGTTTGGATATGTTTGCCGAGATGCGCTTGGCGGCATTGCTGGCCAAGGGGACCAGTGGCCGTGCCGATGTGCTGCCAGCTGCCCAGGCGCTCGAGATGGCCACCCTGAACGCAGCCCGGGCATTATGCATGGATGAAAGAGTAGGCTCTATTGAGCGAGGCAAGATGGCGGATCTGGTGGCGGTAAGGATTGCCGATCCTGAAGTGCTACCGTGTTTTGATCCCATATCTCATCTGGTTTACGTGGCGGGCCGTGAACATGTAAGCCATGTTTGGGTGGCCGGCGAGCTGCGTTATCAAAAACTTGCAGGGCAGAATGGCATCTATGCCAATATTGAGCCAGCGGAATTAAAGGAAATCATCGAGGAATGGCAAACGAAACTCAATCAGTACAAGGTTTGAACGCGGACGCGGCCGAGCTGCAGAAATTCGCCGATCTCGCACATCGCTGGTGGGACCCTGCTAGCGAGTTCAAGCCTTTGCATGAAATCAATCCCCTGCGGCTGGGACTGATTGATCGTGTTGCAAAATTGCAGGGAAAGCGTGTGCTGGACGTTGGCTGCGGCGGTGGCATCCTGTCTGAGTCCATGAGCATTAAAGGCGCGGAAGTAACGGGTATCGATCTGGGAGAAAAAGCGCTCCAGGTTGCCCGGCTGCACGGCTTGGAAAGCGGTGTTCAGGTAAATTACCGATTGGTTTCAGTGGAAGCTCTGGCAGAAGAAATGCCGGAAAGCTTCGATGTGGTCACCTGCATGGAGTTGCTTGAGCATGTGCCTGATCCTGATGCTGTGGTAAGGGCTTGCGCCAGATTGCTGAAGCCGGGCGGTACCGTATTTTTTTCTACCATCAATCGCAATCCGAAAGCATATCTTTATGCCGTAGTTGGCGCTGAGTATGTACTGAACCTGCTGCCGCGCGGCACGCATGAGTATGAGAAATTCATCAAGCCTTCAGAATTGACCGGATGGTGCAGGCAGGCAGAGTTGGCCGGCTTCCATTTCAAGGGCATGACCTATAACCCTCTGACACGGCAGTATCGCCTGGCGGACGACGTGTCGGTCAACTACATCCTTTACGCGACCAAATAGCTGTGCTGCAGCTTATCCTGTTCGATCTTGACGGTACGCTGGTTGACACTGCACCGGACTTGGGCCTCGCCCTCAACATGCAACGGGAGCGCCACGGACTGCCGCCGCTGTCGCAGGAAGTCATCAGACCTTATGCGTCGCATGGCTCGCGAGGACTTCTGTCTGTGGGATTCGGCTTGAGTCCGGATGACACCGGGTTCATGCAGATGCGCGAGGAATACCTGAGCTTGTATGACGAGGTTTTCACACATTCCCCGAAACTGTTTCCGGAGGTGCCTGAGCTGTTATCGGCACTGGAAGACAGAAACCTTCGCTGGGGCGTCGTGACCAATAAACCAGGGAGGTTTACCAGCCCCTTGTTGAAAGCCATTGGCCTCGACAGGCGGGCTTGCTGCGTTATAAGCGGTGATGATGCTGAGCGGCCCAAACCCTATCCGGATACATTATTGATGGCGATGCATAAAGCCGGTGTTCAACCTGAGCATTGTTTGTATATAGGCGATGCGGAGCGGGATATACAGGCGGCGAGGGCGGCAGATATGACAAGCGTAATCGCCTTGTATGGTTATCTTGATGAGACGGACCGGCCGCAGGACTGGAATGCAGATGCTTCCATCAACACTCCCCTCGAACTTCTAAGGCTTATTCCCGAGCGCTGCGCTGCTTCTGGCAGCTAGCTTATATTGCGGCGTTCCATCAGGGCCTGCGCTAGCGTGCCGCTATCCACGTGCTCAATTTCTCCACCCATGGGCAGCCCACGCGCAATGCGGCTGACCTTGAGTCCGCGCGATTTCAATAACTCACTGACATAGTGGGCTGTAGCTTCACCTTCCACTGTGTAGTTGGTCGCCAGGATGACTTCCCTGACCGCGCCATCCTGAGCACGTTTGAGCAGGCGGTCCAGATGTATATCCCGCGGACCAATGCCGTCCAGAGGGGAGAGTCTTCCCATAAGCACGAAATACATGCCGTTGAATACCTGGGTTTGCTCCAGCATGAGCAGGTCGGTAGGCATCTCCACGACACACAGCATGCTGCCGTCGCGTTTATCGGAACTGCATAACGGGCATACTGACTGCTCGCTGAAGTTGTTGCACAGACTGCAGTGACTGATCGTCTGTAGTGCATTATTCAGCGCCTGCGCCAGAGCCCCGGCGCCTTTGCGGTCGCGCTGCAGCAGATGGTAAGCCATGCGGAGCGCCGATTTGGGACCGACTCCCGGCAGGCAGCGCAGGGATTCCACTAACCGCTCTAGCGCGGCTGGATTATGCATGGCAGCGATTATTCAATCAGAAGGGCAGTTTCATACCCGGTGGCAGTGGCAGGCCGGACATCAAGCCGCCCATGCGCTCCTGCGTCGTTTTTTCGATCTTGCGCATGGCATCGTTGAGCGCGGTGACGATGAGGTCTTCAAGCATTTCCTTGTCATCGCCAAGCAGACTGTCGTCGATGGCTACACGCTTGACCTGATGCTGACAGGTGATGGTGACTTTCACCATGCCGGAGCCGGCCTGTCCCTCAACTTCTACATTGGCAAGCTCCGCCTGTGCGCGCTTCATGTTGTCTTGCATTTGCTGGGCCTGTTTCATCAGATTGCCCATGCCGCCTTTCATCATTTGTTTCTCCTCACGTGTGCCTTATTGAACTGGTTTGATGCTTGACGAAATTATCTGCGCGCCGAATTCATTGACGAGCGCCTGCACAAAACGATCTTCCTGGATGGCTGATTCCGCTTTGGACTGCAACACAGCCTTTTCCTTGCTGGCCTGTTGTGCCGGCGTATTGCCGGTGCCGCCGATTTCAAAGTGCAGCTGGATTTTTCTGCCAAAATATTGGTCGATGACAGCTTTAAGTTTGTCCTGGTAGCCTTGGTCAAGCAGATGCTTGTGCGCCTGTGGGATAGACAGGTGAATGCTGTTTTCGTCATGCCGGAGCAGTTCGCAATTCTGCGCCAGGGCGCGTGCAAGACCGAGCTTGAGTTGGTCAACCAGCTTGCGCCAGTCGCCGTCGAAGTTTCTTGCACTCGAATCCAGAATGGGGGGCGAGGAAGCTACAGGTTCATTTCTTTTTTCCGCCACTTCTGGTTCAGTGGGCATGGCAGTGGCCGCAGCAAAGCCATCAGCAGGTGACATGGCTTTAGATGCTTCCGTCGGCCCGGCATTGGTTTTTTGCTGTGGTGCTACGACTGGTGCCGCATTCGCGGGAGAGAATGCCACCATGCGCAGCAGGCACATGGTAAAGCCGGCAAATTCATCAGGTGCGAGTCCCAGGTCACGCCGCCCCAGAATGGCAATCTGGTAATAAAGCTGGAGTTCATCCGCGGCCATTTTGCCGGCAAGATCCAGCAGCAATCCACGCTCTGGATGGTCGGCGGCGATGCTTTGCGGTACCGTTTGCGCAACGGCAATCTGCTGCAACAGGTTGGCCAGATCATTCAGCGCGGCATCGAACGACAGACTGCGCTGCTCCATGCGCTTCGCCTGGGCCATTAAAGAAGGGCCGTCCTGGGCGATCAGGCTCTGCAAAAGCTCAAACAGATAGCTCTGATCAATTGCGCCCAGCATGCCGCGCACATCCTTTTCATTCACCGAGCTGCCGCCGTAAGCGATGGCCTGATCAAGCAGGGACAATGCATCTCGCATACTGCCTGCGGCCGAGCGAGCGATCAGCTGCAGGGCGACGGGTTCAAAGGGGATATTTTCCTGAGCGAGTATGGATTGCAGATGCTCAGTGATGGCGCTGCCGGGCATCTGCCGCAGATTGAATTGCAGGCAGCGAGACAGGATGGTGACCGGCATTTTCTGCGGGTCGGTCGTGGCCAGTATGAATTTCACATGCGCCGGAGGCTCTTCCAGCGTCTTGAGCATGGCATTGAAGGCGCTGCGCGAAAGCATGTGCACTTCATCGATGATATAAACCTTGAATCGGCCCGCAGTGGGCGCATATTGCGCACTGTCCAGCAGGTCGCGCATGCTGTCCACCTGTGTGTTGGAGGCGGCATCGACTTCCAGCATGTCCACGAACCGGCCCTTGTCGATTCCAGTGCAGGCCGCGCACTGACCGCAAGGCGTTGCAGTGATGCCGGTCTCGCAGTTCAGGGCTTTGGCGAGAATGCGTGCGACAGTGGTTTTGCCCACACCGCGCGTGCCCGTGAATAGATAGGCATGATGCAGTCGCTGCTGTTCCAGCGCATTTGTGAGCGCGCGTACCACGTGCTCCTGGCCGACAAGCGCGTCAAACGCCTTTGGACGCCATTTGCGGGCAAGAACCTGATAGCTCATGGAGGGTGCGATTCAATAAAAACAAGCTGCAACTTTAGCCCAAAAGCCGGGTTTCGTGTGCATTGGCTGAGGTATTCAATAAGGGGCGAGCCTGATCCCCGGCACTTGCTCAATAGTTGTGGCTGCTTCCTTCCGGACCTGACCAGGTTGGCTACTTCACAATGCGGGGAGGCCCGCCTTGGTGAGATTCTACGCGAAATCCCGCCCGTCAGCCATGCTGGCAAGGCAGTGGATTATGTTACAGGCTTGCGCTATAGTTGCCCCATTCAAGGCATCAATAACAATAAAGGCAACAGCCAATCTTGTCTCTGGCCAACGAAAATCCTATTCGCAGAATCCAGCATGCATTCTGGCGCCGGTTCAGCGACCCATCAGCTGCTGTGCTGGGCAGTGCAATTCTTTCCTTGCTGGTGCTGGCGGAAACACTGATTTGCGTTTTCTGGATCTTCACACTTTCCAGTCTTGGCGATGGTTATGCATTCATGGCCGCAGTGCCATACGTTTATATCGTCATCTCGTATGTCAGCCTGTTCATCTTTTACCACTTTAGGCGTTTCGCTTACTTCATCTTTATTCAGCTTGTCATGTTGTTGGTCATGCCGTTTTTCATGCAATGGGTTATCGGTGGGTTTGAGGCATCCAGCGGTGTGGCGATTTGGGCCATACTTTCACCAGTAGGCGCCTTGATGATTCTGGGGACCCGGCAGTCCACTCCATGGTTTGCGTTATTCATGGGCCTGGCGGCAGTCTCCTGGCAGCTTAATACCCTGTTTGCAAGTAGCGCCTTGCCGATTCCGGATGACGTCAAGGACACCTATTTCGTCATGAATATTTCAGGTGTGGCAACCATACTGTATGTGGTCATGCGCTATTTCCAGACGCAGAAGGAACGTGTGCTGCAAGCGCTGGAAGCGGAGCAGATGCGATCCGAAAAGCTGTTGCTCAACATCTTGCCGCAGTCGGTCGCAGAACGCCTGAAATCCAACGAGATACGTATCGCCGATAGTCATCCTGACGTGACCATCATGTTTGCCGATCTGGTGGATTTCACCAAACTGTCGGCCACACTGCCGCCAGCCGAGCTGGTTGATCTGCTGAACAGCGTGTTTTCGGAATTCGACCGGCTGGCCGAGAAATACGGACTGGAAAAGATCAAGACGATAGGCGATGCCTATATGGCCGTGGCAGGGGCGCCCAATGCTCGTCCAGATCATGCGCAGGCCGTGGCGGATATGGCGCTTGAGATGCAGGCAGTGCTGGTCGACATGGCTGCCTGGAGAGATAAAAAGCTCATGATGCGGATCGGCATCAACAGCGGGCCAGTGGTAGCCGGTGTCATCGGCAGCACCAAATTCAGCTACGACATGTGGGGGGATACCGTCAATCTGGCGAGCCGCATGGAGCAGTCAGGCATTCCTAACGGAATACAGGTGACGGGTGCGACGTATGAATTGCTGAAAAACGAATATGCCTTTGAATACCGTGGAAAAATTGCACTCAAAGGCAAGGGCGAGGCGGAGGCTTATATTCTCAAGGCCAGAAAAATCAAGGCTGGCGAGCCGCAGCTGTTTGAGCAGCATGCGGATTGATATATAATCGCCGCCTCACGGAGAGGTGGATGAGTGGTTTAAGTCACCACCCTGGAAAGGTGGCACAGGGGCAACTCTGTCGCGGGTTCGAATCCCGCCCTCTCCGCCAGGACTAACTCAATATTTCCTCAGCAAATCCTCGACATCGTAATCATCGCTATCGATGTCGAATTCATCACCGGCAATATCCATCCAGCGTTGTTCCTGCTCTTGCCCGCCAAATTTGAAAATCATGTCTTCCGAGAATTCGGAAAGCTCGAGATAGTTGCTGACATCTTCGATTTTATTTACGTTCTTCGAAATCATTTTTTCACCCCTTACCTAAGTTAAGCCTTGGATTTGTGCGGAATAACGATAGCGCATTGTGAGCAGAGAATTCGCGCCTGATCTCTGGAGCCGTACTTCCAGGCTCTGATCCACCATTTCGGTAAATCCCCGTTTGAAACATTTTTTTCTGTATCACCACATACGCTGCATGTGCTCATATTGACTGCCGCATTGAGATTACCTGCATGGATGTGGGGATTGAGCGCTTCTGCTTGAGTACTGCCAGATGCAAACATAATCCACTCCTATTGTTAAGTTTATAGAGATGTTGTGGACTCAATAATGCAGATAAATGTTGAGTGAATATGTGCGATAACGTACTGAATCGCAGATATCAGCTCAAGCGTAAACGGAGTGTTGTAGCAATGCCCTTTGTGGGCTGGAGGTCAGGATTTCTGCTTGTTTTGCGGCTTGCCGATATGCAGATCGCCGCGCTGCATGGCTAGTTCTACCTGCTTCTGGCGCTCGGCAGCACTACGCCGTTTCTCTTCTGTAAGCGTGGCATTACAGTATGGGCAGGAGACGCCCTCAACATATTCAGGTCGTAACTTGTCCGCAGGAGAAACAGGATGACGGCATGCATGGCACAAGTCGTAATCGCCCAACGCCAGCCCCTGTTTTACGGCTACCCGCTGGTCGAATACAAAGCATTCGCCCTCCCACAGGCTTTCTTCGGCAGGCACTTTTTCGAGATATTTGAGGATGCCGCCCTGCAGGTGGTAGACCTCTTCGAACCCCTGTTCCAGCATAAAAGACGATGCCTTTTCGCAACGGATGCCGCCTGTGCAGAACATCGCTACCTTCTTGTGTTTTGAGGGATCAAGATGCTTGCTGACAAATTGGGGAAATTCGCGGAAGGTTTCAGTGTGCGGATCCAGCGCGCCCTTGAAGGTGCCAATCTCGTACTCATAAGCGTTGCGCGTATCCACGACGATCACATCGGGATCGGATATAAGGGAATTCCATTGTTCTGGCGCCACATAGGTACCGACCTTTCTATTGGGATCAATGCCCGGAACGCCCAACGTTACGATTTCCTTCTTGAGCCTAACCTTCATGCGATAAAAGGGCATTTCCTCCGCGTGCGATTCCTTATGGTCAATATCGCTGAACCGCGCATCGGCGCGCAGATATTGCATAAGTGCATCAATGCCCTCTCGGGATCCGGCTACGGTGCCATTGATGCCTTCCTGCGCCAGCAGCAAGGTGCCCTTGACACCATATTGGTTGCACAGCGCAAGCAGCGGTGCCTGCATACTTTTGAAATCCGGTAGGCTGGCAAATTTATACAGCGCTGCGACAACAATTTCTGACACGATGACTTATTTCCCTAACGTTATAATGGGCGCGCCTAAGCTCTTCGCGTGGCAACGCATCCATAATGATATTGCGGCGACATTTCATTGGTAGAGCATAAGACCATATCTCAGCCTCAGAAGCCTCCGACTTTGCGACAAGCCATGTGGTACTGGCTTAAGCTGGGCTTTATCAGCTTTGGCGGGCCTGCCGGACAGATTGCCATCATGCATCATGACCTGGTGGAGAAAAAACGCTGGATTTCCGAAAAGCGTTTTCTGCATGCTCTCAATTACTGCATGCTGCTACCAGGCCCCGAAGCACAACAGCTGGCGACTTATATCGGCTGGCTCATGCACGGTACCCGCGGTGGCCTGATTGCCGGCAGCCTGTTTGTCCTGCCTTCGCTTGTCATCCTCGTGTTGCTTACCTGGATATACCTGATGTACGGCCATCTACCCTACATAGCCGGTATTTTATACGGCATCAAGCCGGCCGTGATTGCCATTGTGATCTTTGCAGCCTACCGGATGGGTTCTCGCGTACTGCACAATGCCGTGTTATGGGCTTTCAGCCTGGCAGCCTTTACCGCAGTTGCAGGATTAGGCATTTCCTTCCCATATGTAGTGCTGGCCGCTGCGTTGGCAGGCTATGTGGGTAGCGTTCTTGCACCGCAGAAATTCAATGTACAGCCTTATCGCGCGGAATCCCGTGTACATGCGGCCGATGCTGCCATCAGTGACTCAATGACACCTGCTCACGCCAGATTCAATGTGAAGCATATGAGCAGGGTGATGCTGGCGGGAGCATCGCTATGGATATTGCCCGTGGTCTTGCTGACGAGCTATCTCGGCTGGAACGCTGCGTTGACGCAGATGGCCTGGTTTTTCACCAAGGCGGCGTTGATGACTTTTGGCGGCGCCTATGCTGTCCTGCCATATGTTTTCCAAGGGGCGGTGGAAACGTATGCGTGGCTTACGCCTGCACAGATGATGGACGGCTTGGCGCTGGGGGAGACCACGCCCGGCCCATTGATCATGATTGTGGCTTTCGTAGGATTTGTGGGCGGTTGGACCCACGCCATATTTGGGACAGACAGTCTTTTCCTGGCAGGGCTTGCCGCAGCGTGTGTGGCGACCTTTTTTACTTTTTTGCCTTCTTTCCTATTCATCTTTATCGGCAGCCCACTAGTGGAATCAACCCAGGGTGATCTCAGATTCACGGCTCCGCTTACAGGTATCACCGCTGCGGTGGTAGGTGTCATCTTCAATTTGGCCCTCTTTTTTATTTACCATATCGTATGGCCATCAGGCTGGGAAACAGGGCCTGACTGGTTTTCCGCGATCATCGCCGTTGTTGCAGTGATTGCGCTTGTGCATTTCCGGTTGGGCATCATCCCATTGATTGTTGTATCTGGTCTGGCAGGTTTTCTGCACAGCATGCTCATCTAGCGCCGAACTGAAGCAGCCTCATACAGTCAAAAAACTATCGCAAGATATTCAGCTGACTATTTAAGGGTTGTGGATGAGGCGGTTGTTGTTGGCATTGTTGATGTTGCTAGGGGTGAATGCAGCGCATGCTGCCTGCACGGGCATACACGATTTCCGTTTCACGACGCTTGAAGGCAGCCCGGTCGATCTCTGCAATTATCGTGACCAGCCCATCCTGGTAGTCAATACGGCCAGCCAGTGCGGCTTCACACCCCAGTTCGAGAAACTTGCCGCAATGCATGAGAAATACCATCAGCGAGGGCTGCTGATCGTAGGATTCCCATCTAATGATTTTAATCAGGAGCCGGCTGATAACAAGGAAATCGGCGATTTCTGCAAACGCAATTACGGCGTGCATTTTCCTATGGCCGAGAAGACGTCTGTGACGGGAACTGAAGCCAATCCGCTATATAAACAGCTTATTGAGGCCACTCACGAGCCTCCCTTATGGAATTTCCATAAATACCTTATCCTGCCAAATGGCAAGGTATACGCATTCGGCAGCGATACCTCCCCCGAATCACCACGCCTGATGCGCCGCCTGCAGCCTTACCTCAGATAGCCCGCCTTACCCTGCATGCATGAGCATGTAGAATGCGGGAATGACCCAAACCCCATTTTCCAATCTGGACCCTGCATGCATTCTAGATGCGCTGGATAGCATCGGTCTGCAAGGCGATGGGCGGCTGCTCGCTCTCAACAGCTATGAAAATCGTGTCTACCAGGTCGGCATGGAAGATGCGCCGCCGCTGATCGTCAAGTTTTATCGGCCTCAGCGATGGACCGATGCAGCTATCGCAGAAGAGCATGCTTTCCTGCATGCGCTTTCGATGGCTGAAATACCGGTAGTGCCGCCACTCGCCATGGATCAGGCGACGCTGCATGCCTTCAACGGACATCGTTTTTCTGTTTTTGCCAAACAGGGCGGGCGAGCGCCTGAGCTGGACCAGCCTGGCGTGCGCGAGTGGGTAGGGCGCTTTATCGGCCGTATTCATGCATTGGGCGCGGTGAAACCATTCGAGGAGCGTCCTGTGCTCAACCTCGACACCTTTGGCCATGAGCCTACTGCATACCTATTGGAAAACAGCTTCATACCGGAGGATATCGAGCCCGCATACCGCAGCGTGGTGCAGCAAGCGCTGGACGGCGTACAGCGCTGTTATGAGCGCGCAGGGGATATTCCCCTCATACGACTGCATGGTGACTGTCATTTGGGAAATGTGTTGTGGACCGACGAGGGCCCGCACTTCGTAGATTTCGATGATTGCCGCATGGGCCCGCCAATACAGGATTTGTGGATGCTGTTGTCCGGCGACCGCACGGACATGGCTGAGCAGCTTGTGGAATTATTGGCAGGTTATGAGGATTTTCATGAGTTCAATCCCAAAGAGGCTTATCTGATCGAGGCGCTACGCACATTGCGGCTTCTGCACTATTCAGCCTGGCTCGCCCAGCGCTGGCATGACCCCGCATTCCCACGCGCCTTTCCCTGGTTCAATACGCAACAGTACTGGCAGAACTGCATACTTGAGCTGCGCGAGCAGATTGCGCTCATGGATGAAGCCCCGATTGGGCTGGGTAACTTCTAGGATCGCAGAGTATGTCGCGCGAGCTTGCTGACAGATTTCTTGAGATTCGCCGGCAGACGCTACGTCTCACAGAGCCTTTGTCGGAAGCAGATCTTACTGTGCAGGCGGTTGAATTTGCGAGCCCCGGCAAGTGGCATCTGGCGCATACAAGCTGGTTTTTCGAGGAATTCGTGCTGCGCGAATTGGGCAAGTTTTTTCCGCAGTCGGATGACTATCGTTATCTGTTCAACTCCTACTATGAGGCGATAGGGCAGCGCCATCCCCGCGGCATGCGAGGACTCATTACTCGGCCGAGCCTGCAGGAGGTACTGGCATATCGCGCCTATATCGATGAGACAGTGGCGCATGCGCTGGAGCAGGGTGTTTCTTCCGAGCTCGCGCATACTGTAACTTTGGGCCTGCATCACGAGCAGCAGCACCAGGAGCTTTTTCTTACCGATATCCTGTATACCCTCGCACAGAATCCGCTGCATCCCGCCGCTTACACTCTTCCTCATCACGCACCGTCAACCGCAACCCTGTCGGGCCGCATGGTCAGTTTCGACGGCGGACTGCGTCCCATTGGTCATAAGGGCGATGACTTCGGCTTCGATAATGAATTTCCCCAACACAAGGTATACCTGCAGCCATATCAGCTGGCCAGAAACCTCGTGACCAATGGCGATTGGCTGGAATTCATCCGTGACGGCGGATATGGCAATCCGCTGCTATGGCTGGCAGATGGCTGGGCTGAAGTACAAGCCGAGTGCTGGCAGATGCCGTTGTACTGGACTGAGCGGGACGGCGACTATTACAGCATGACGCTGTACGGTTTGCTTCCTGTGGATTCAGCTGCGCCCGTGACGCATGTGAGTTATTACGAGGCAGATGCCTATGCTCGCTGGGCAGGCAAGCGGCTGCCGACAGAAATCGAATGGGAGGTCGCGGCACGGCAGCAGGATACGCATGGGCATTTTTCCGATAGCGCATGTTACCGACCTTTGCCGGCCACGGACTCGGGAGATTCCCTGCGGCAACTCTATGGGACAGTATGGGAATGGACCGCCAGCCCATACGTGGCTTACCCCGGATTCAAGCCGAATGGCGGTGCAGTCGGGGAATACAACGGCAAGTTCATGAACGGGCAATATGTGCTGCGCGGCGGCTCCTGTGCCACACCCGTCGGCCATATCAGAGCCACCTACCGCAATTTCTTCTATCCCCAGCAACGCTGGCAGTTCAATGGAGTGAGACTGGCAAACGATGCAGCGTGACATCCTGAATTTGAAGCAAGATAAACATTCATACCACCTGAGCGCCGAGGCCTATGAAGCTTTCCAGTCAGACGTGCTGCACGGGCTGTCGCAGCCGCATAAAAGCCTGCCGTGCAAATGGCTGTACGATGAGGTTGGCGCGCATCTGTTTGAGGAAATTACGCAGCTGCCGGAATATTATCTGACGCGTACCGAGACGGCACTGTTGCGCCAATCTAGCGCTGAGCTGGTTGCACATATTCCTGATCTGCGCGTGCTGATCGAGCCCGGCAGCGGTTCCAGCATCAAGACGCGCATTTTGCTGCAGGCATTGCCGCAGCTTAAACAATATATGCCCTTGGATATTTCCGAAGAGATGCTGCTGGATGCAACGCGCCAACTGCAGCAGGATTTCCCCTCACTTGATATCAAGCCTTATGTGCACGATTTCGCTGCACCCGTGCCGCCGGTTCTCAAATTTGAAGAGGATGGCGAACGCCTGGTCTTTTTCCCTGGCTCGACCATAGGCAATTTTTCGCCCAAAGACGCCCAACGCCTGCTACGTAATTTGAGTGCGCTGGTGAGACACAGCGGTTGGCTCCTACTCGGCGTGGACATGACGCAGGACAGGAAGCGGCTGCTGGATGCCTACAATGACAGCGCAGGTATTACTGCGCAGTTCAACAGGAATATCCTCGTCCGCATCAATCGTGAGCTAAATGCTGACTTTAAGATAGACCATTTTCAGCACAAAGCCATATTCAACAGCCTGGAAAGCCGGGTGGAAATGCACCTGGTGAGTACCCAGGCCCAGGCTGTCAATATTGCTGGACACCTTGTGGTTTTCGAACCGGGCGAAACCATACACACCGAAAACTGCTACAAGTATTCGATGGAAAAGCTGGAACAACTGGCACAGGGTGCCGGCTGGAGCTATGAACGGGAATGGGCCTCCGGACCTGCAGAGATATTCAAGCTGATTCTATTTAAATCAATAAATTAATAATAAATACTTAATGTGTTTGTTTATAATATTTCCAAGGCCTGCCTCAAGTCGGTAAGCAGATCGTGCGGCTCTTCAAGGCCGATATAAAAACGCACAAGTGAACCCTTGTAGGGAAAATCCTTACGTGTGCGACCGATTTCAAACGGCAGTGCCAGGCTCACGCTGCCGCCCCAGCTGAACCCCACATGAAATAGCTTTAGCGCATCGATAAAGGCATCTACGCGCTGCTGGGATATTTCTGGCTGAAATACGACGGAGAACAGGCTGGCGGCACCCGAGAAATCCCGTTTCCAGATGTCATGCCCTGGGGAATCCGGCAGGGCAGGATGTAGCACATTGGCAACGACGGCCTGTTGCCTGAACCACGCAGCGATATCACGCGCAACCTTGTCCTGCGCTTCATACCGCAGTCTCAGATGAGGCAGGCTGCGCAGCACCAGGCTGCAATCTTCCGGGCTAACGCCAAAGCCCAGGCAGGTATTGGCTTCAAGCAGCCGGTTATGCAGCCGCTCATCGCGCACGACAATACTGCCCATGAGCACATCACTGCCGCCGGATTGATATTTGGTCAGCGCCTGAATGGAGATATCCGCGCCCAAATCGAAAACCGGCATGACAATACCCGCTCCCCATGTTGCATCAACGGCCACCAGGGCATCGTGCCTGTGTGCAATCGCAGCCAGGGCGGGCAGGTCGACTACCTCCATCGTCAGTGAACCCGGCGTCTCGGTCCATAGCATGCGTGTGTTGGGCGTAAAGTCGATTGTCTCGGGATGCATGGGGTCGTAATACGCCCATTCAATGCCAAAATTGTTTGCCATGAGCCTCGCAACTTCTGCAGCAGGCTCATAGGCGTTGTCGGGAATCAGCACGCGGTCGCCATGCTTGAGCAGTGCCAGCATGGTCAGGCTGATGGCAGACAGGCCGGAAGAGGTCAAAACGCAATGCTTGCCCTCTTCCATGAGTGCCAGTTTGCGTTCCAACTTTCGCGTGGTAGGTGTGCCCAGCAGCCCGTAGGTGTATTGGGATTTGTCCCTCCAGTCGCGCTGCCGCAGGCTCTTGACGTCCTTGAACACGACAGTGGAAGCCCGTTCAACACTATTTGCCAGCGTATTAAAGGTCTCCTCGCGCTGCTCGGGCTGAACGAGTTCGGTCCACGGTGATTTTTTTGTCATGGTTTGCTGTGCCTGGAAAACGCCTAACTTAGCCTGCACGCGCCGCAGGCGTCAACAAGGTCTGCGCTGGAATGCCATCCGGAAACGTTTTACCATTAAATGGCATACCAACAGGAGGTCATCATGAGTGAGATCATCGTAGAGCATTCTCCCAGCGAAGCGCGCCTCGGGGAATTGGGTGTCAAGAGCTGGCCGACCTGGTCAAAGGAAGTGTCGAAATTCCCCTGGTCGTACAGCGAGCAGGAAATCGCCTATGTGCTGGAAGGCGAGGTAGTAGTGACGCCGAATGGCGGCGAACCCGTAAGTTTCAGTGCCGGCGACCTGGTGACATTTCCCTCCGGCATGTCATGCACCTGGGACGTCAGGAAGCCGTTGCGCAAGCACTATCGTTTTGGCTGATTCAAGCCCGGCCTGATTAGGTTTAGCGGAAGATCTGCAGCATGTCATCCGTTACGCGTTGCTGCAGCTTGAAATAGTCTTTCCACGGGTCCTGCTTGAGCTGGTCCAGCCGCTCGAAAATATTGCGCACAGTGTAGGAATTTGAGCGCAGGTCGGATTCCAGCTCTTCCCAGGCTACGGGTACCGATACCGGTGCATTGGGCCTGGCGCGTGTGGAAAACGCGGCAACTGCAGTCGCACCCAGGCCATTGCGCAGGTAATCAATGAAGATGCGATCGGTGCGCTTGCTCTTGGCCATATTCGCGGTAAAGCGGTCGGGCAGTGTGCGCGAGAGGTGTTCCGCGATGGATTTCGAGAATGCCTTGATTTCATCCCAACCGCGCTCGGGCTTTAACGGCACCACGACATGCAGGCCCTTGCCGCCGGTGGTCTTGAGGAAGCTGCGCAAGCCTATGTCTTCGAGCATCGAGCGTATCAGCATGGCGGCTTCGACTACGCGGTCCCAATCCAGACCCTCAGCCGGATCAATATCGAAGATCATGCGATCGGGCTTATCCAGCGATCCTTCATGCGAGCCCCAGGTATGAAGTTCCAGTACACCCATCTGCATCAGACCGATGAGCGCTTCCACTGACTCGGCTTCCATGTAGGTGGATTTCCCATCTACCGGCACCTCGATGCGGCCTACCGTGTCCGGAATGGTTTCCTTGGCATTCTTCTGGAAGAAACATTCTTTTTCGCCGCCGTCGGGACAGCGCACCAGCGTCAAGGGCCGGTCCTTGAGATGCGGCAGTATCCACTCGGCAACGCGCTCATAGTATTGGGCAAGCTCAAGCTTGGTCAGGCCGATGCCAGGGAACAGGATCTTGGAAGGATGCGAGATATTGACCCCGGCTACGACCGCAGAGCCCTTCTTGCCGGCTGCGGAATGAGATTCGGCGGATGCAGCATTGGCTTTGTCTGACTTGGAAGAGGACGCTGCAGTTTTTCCAGTCTTGATGTTCTCAACCTTGGCGTTTCGATCTTTGGCTGTATCAGACTTTGCCGTTTCGGACTTAACCGCATCGGCCTTGGCCGCTTCCTTCTCGGCTTTCCTGAGTTCGCGCTCTGACATCGGCTCTTCGCGCCGGATTTCCTGCGCCGGTTTGTCCTTTCTCAAAGCGACGAAGGAGGCGTGGCGGATAGAGCCGCTATCCGTCCACTGGGCGAAGTTGATCTCAGCCACCAGCTCGGGTTGGAGCCAGTGCACGCCTTTGGCTTCGTAACCTTTGGGCGGGTTATGAAAAGCCGGTTTGGATTGTTCCAGCTTCTTGAGGTCCTTTGAAACGGATTTCAGCAGGGCGGTATCGAATCCGGTGCCTACGCGGCCGGCGTACTGCAGCTGCTGCTTGTCATCGTAAACGCCAACGAGCAGTGCGCCGAATTCCTCGCGCGACCCCGCTGGATCGGTGTAACCGCCGATGACAAATTCCTGTCTTTGCAGGCATTTGACCTTGAGCCAAGCACGTGCGCGCGTTTGTAGGTATCCCATATCGGCACGCTTGACGACGATGCCCTCCAGCCCATGCATGCACGCATGGTCAAACACCTGCTGTGCGCCGCCGATAATGTGGTCGCTGTACAGGATGACGTTGTTTTCAGGGGATGTGTCAAGCACCTGTTTCAATAGGCGCTTGCGCTCGATGAGCGGCGTATCGCTGAGATCGTAACCATCCAGATATACCAGATCAAAGACATAGTAGGCGAGGCGGGCCGTCTTGCCGCTGCGTGCCATGTTCTGCAGCGCCTGGAAGCTGACATTGCCTTCGGCATCCAGCGCGACGACTTCGCCGTCCAGCCAGATCTGCTTGACCGGCAGCTGGCCGATGACGCTAGCAATCTGCTCCCATTTATCGGTCCATTCGTTGGCTGCGCGCGTAAACATGCCAACCTTGCCATTCTCGATGCGTGTCACGGCGCGGTAGCCGTCGAACTTGATTTCCGACAGCCAGTCATCGCCTTCGGGTGCGTGCGGTGCTAGCGTTGCCAGTTGCGGACTGATCATGTCCGGCATGGCTGCCTTGCTGGCACCTTTTACCTTTGCAAGCGTTGCCGGACTAATGCCAACTGACGGCTTGGCAGGCTTGGGTTTTTCAGCGACTTTTGCGGATTTTGATTTGACCGATCCGTTTTTCCCGGTCTCGACCGGGGCATCTACTGCGCGATTCGATTGCCAGATTTTGCGCGTGCCGGGCGGGTTGTCGGAGACGCTTTCAGGCCGCAGGGTGGTGATATGCGCTTCGTCGCCGCTGCGCGCTTCCTCGTCGGCTTCCTTGATCAGCAGCCAGTTATCCTTGCCTTCTTCGCGCGCCGGCATGCGGACCAGATTCCAGACGCCCGACAGCTTCACGCCATCCAGCCGGAACTTGAGCCGCCCCTTGCGGTAGCCCTGGCGCGGGTCGCCGATGGGTGACCAGGTCCCGCGGTCCCATAGTTTTACATGGCCCGCGCCGTATTGGTGTTCGGGTATGTCACCTTCGAAAGTGCCGTACTCCATGGGATGATCTTCCACATGCACAGCCAGGCGTTTTTCAGAAGGGTCGAGGCTGGGCCCCTTGGGTACGGCCCAGCTCTTGAGCGTGCCTTCCAGCTCCAGCCTGAAATCGTAGTGCAGGCGACGCGCGTGGTGTTCCTGGATGTAGTAGCTGAGCTCCTCGCTCGGCTTGACGACTTTGCCGCGTGGTTCAGGGGTGATGTTGAAGTCGCGCTTGTCCCAGTATTTCTGCAAACCCATGGTTAAGCCCTGGCTCGTATCTTTTCAGCTGTCTTGCCCGGCGGTTTCCTGGAAGCTGGTGTTGCCTTGGTTGCCGGTTTTTTCGATGTTTTCTTGTCAGCAGGCTTTCTGCCCACTGCTTTTACATCAGCCTTTTTCCGGGGCTTGTCGTCCTCTTCGTCATCAGCCTCGGCATTGTCGGTTTTTTTGGTATTGATACTCTTCCTCAGCAGTTCCATCAGATCAACCACATTGCTGGCTGCAGGCTGTCGTTCTTCGTCCTTGTCGGGTTGGGTCACAGTCTTTGTCTGGTTGGCCTTGATCTTTTTCTCGACCAGCGCCATGACATCCTCGCGGTAGGTGTCGTGATAAGCCGTCGGGTTCCAGGGTTCGGTCATGTCTTCCAGCAGGGACATGGCCATTTTGATCTCCTTGTCGGATACCGCAGCCTTTTTGGAAGTGGCATCTGGCAGGTTGATATCCTGCAGCGGACGGATTTCATCGCCGTAGCGCAGTAGGTTGAGCACGATGGCATTTTCCATGGGCATCAAGGCCGCAAGTCGTTGCTTGGTGCGGATGACGACTTGGGCGATACCGATCTTGCCGGCTTTTCTGAGTGTTTCGCGCAGCAGCACATACACCTTGTCGCCGCCCTTGGTCGGGGCAAGGTAGTAGGGCTGATCGAAATAAATGGGCGGGACTTCCTCAGTGTCGACAAAATTGACGATGTCGATGGTCTGTGTAGCTTCGACGTTGGCGCGTTTCAGGTCTTCATCGGAAAGGACTACATACTGGCCCTTCTCATATTCGTAACCCTTGACGATGTCGTTCCAGTCAATGTCCTTGCCGGTTTCCTTGTTGTAACGCTTGTATCCGACGGGCGAAAAATCGCGTCGGTCCAACATATCCAGGTCTAGTCCTTTCTGGCTTTCAGCCGGATAAAGCTCGACCGGAATATGCACGAGACCGAAGCTGATGGCACCTTTCCAAATGGCTCTTGGCATGAGGAAACCATAGATGAGCCAGCCGCAGAAATCTGTGGCTTGGCGTACCTAGTGCTGTAAGAGATGTTACTGAGGGATCAGCGTTTTACCGGCAGCCGGATCTGCTGCAGGATGGTGGTGGAAAGCTCTTCGATCGAACGGCTGGTGGAATCTATCCAGGGCACGCCGTTACGCTGCATGAGTTCCTCCGCCAGGCGTACTTCCTCGCGGCAGTTCTCCAGCGATGCGTAGAAACTGTTGGGGCGACGTTCACTGCGCACGCGGTGCAGCCGTTCGGGGTTGATGGTCAGGCCGAACAGCTTTTCGGGATAGGCGTGCAGCACCTCGGGCAATGAGCTGCGCTCAAAATCTTCCGGAATCAGGGGATAGTTGGCGGCCTTGATGCCGAACTGCATGGCGAGATAGAGGCTGGTCGGGGTCTTGCCGCAACGCGATACGCCGATCAGGATGACCTGCGCTTCTTCCAGGCCATGGTCGCTCATGCCGTCGTCGTGGCCCAGCGTGAAATTGATGGCTTCCATGCGTTCATGATAGCTGTGCCCCATGACGCTGTGAGCGATACCGGCACCGGTCAGCGGTACCTGATTCAGTTCCTGAGCCAGCGGATCGATGAACAGCGAGAAAAGGTCGATATAGAAGGCATCGGTCTCCTTCATGAGCCGGCGCAGGTCACTATTACCTACTGACATGACGACGATGGGGCGGCCCGGATCCTCGCCGCCGGCTTTGGTGATCTGCTGAACGGCGTCGTTCACCTTTTCGATGGAATTGGTGAACGGTAGCCGTACCTGACGCAGCGGCATGTCAGGGAAATGCGCCAGCAATTGCCCGAGGGACTGTGCGGTGATGCCTGTCCCGTCAGAGACGAAGAAAACGGTGCGCTGGTGCATGTCTATCCCCTTTGCAAGGATTGCTTATTTTGCTTTTGCCAACCGCTTCCAGGTGCTGATGACAGTATCGGGATTCAATGAAACCGACTGGATACCCTGCTCAACAAGCCATTCGGCGAAGTCCGCATGATCGGATGGGCCCTGACCGCATATGCCCACATACTTGCCCAAGCGGTTCGCAGTACTGATGGCCCTGGTCAGCAGCGCGTAGACGGCAGGATCGCGTTCGTCGAAGCTGTTGGCCAGCAGGCCGGAGTCGCGATCCACACCCAGCGTCAGCTGAGTCAGGTCGTTGGAGCCGATGGAGAAGCCATCGAAATATTCGAGGAATTCCTCGGCCAGGATGGCATTCGAGGGTACCTCGCACATCATGATCAGGCGCAGGCCATGCTCACCGCGCTTAAGGCCAAAGCTCGCCAGAATATCCACCACGGCGCGCGCTTCCGCCAGTGTTCTAACAAAAGGAATCATGAGTTCTACATTGGCCAGGCCGATCTCTTCACGCACCTTGCGCATGGCCAGGCACTCGAGTTCGAAACAGTCGCGGAAATCCTCGGCGATGTAACGTGCTGCACCGCGGTAGCCCAGCATCGGGTTCTCTTCTTCCGGCTCGTAAATCTCGCCGCCGATGAGCTTGCGGTACTCATTGGACTTGAAGTCCGACATGCGGGCGATAACCGGCTTGGGCCAGAAGGCCGCGCCGATGGTCGCAACGCCCTCGGCCAGCTTGTCGATGTAGAACTGGCGAGGGTTTGCATATCCGCCTGCGCGCTTGCGGATTTCGGTCTGCATGTCCGCAGGCACGCTGTCGAGATTGAGAATGGCCTTGGGATGCACGCCAATCATGTTGTTGATGACGAACTCCAGGCGCGCGAGGCCGACACCGTCATTCGGGATCTGGCAGAAGCTGAACGCCATGTCGGGGCTGCCGACGTTCATCATGATCTTGATCGGCGCCGGCGGCAGGGCGGTTTCGGTTTCCTGCGTGAGGGTGTATTCAAGCTTGCCGGGGTAGACGTTGCCGGTTTCGCCTTCGGCACAGGACACAGTGACGATGTCGCCATCGCTGAGGATGTCGGTCGCATTGCCGGTGCCGACAATAGCGGGAATGCCAAGCTCACGTGCAATGATGGCAGCGTGACAGGTGCGGCCGCCGCGGTTCGTCACGAGCGCGGAGGCGCGTTTCATGACGGGCTCCCAGTTGGGGTCTGTCATATCCGCAACCAGGACATCGCCAGGCTGTACGGTATTCATTTCGGAGGCATGCTTGACCACACGTATCGGGCCGATGCCGATTTTCTGCGTAACCGCACGGCCGGTCACCAATGCCTGGCCGGAGCCCTTGAGTTGGAATTTTTCAATGACGCTGCCGCTTTTCTGCTGCGATTTCACCGTCTCAGGGCGCGCTTGCAGGATGTAGAGCTTGCCGTCTACGCCGTCCTTGCCCCATTCGACGTCCATCGGACAGCCGTAGTGCTTCTCAATGATGACCGCGAACTTGGCCAGTTCCAGCACTTCGGCGTCAGTCAACGAATAGCGCGCAGCCTCTTCCGGGCTATTGGACTCGGTATGTGTGCTCTTGCCGGCCTTGTTGCTGTCGCTGAATACCATCTTGATGAGTTTGGAGCCCAGGGTGCGGCGCACGATGGCTGGCTTGCCTTCGGCTAACAACGGCTTGTGGACATAGAATTCGTCGGGATTGACCGCGCCTTGCACCACGGTTTCACCCAGGCCGTATGAGGCGGTGATGAAAACCACGTTGTTGAAGCCGGATTCGGTATCCATGGTGAACATGACGCCGGAGCTGCCCAGGTTGCTGCGCACCATGCGCTGCACACCCGCGGAAAGCGCGACATCGGCATGCACGAAACCCTTGTGTACGCGGTAGGAGATGGCGCGGTCGTTATACAGTGAGGCGAACACTTCCTTGATGGCGTGCAGGATGTTGTCGAGGCCGACGATATTGAGGAAGCTTTCCTGCTGGCCGGCGAACGATGCGTCCGGCAGGTCTTCCGCAGTGGCGGAGGAGCGCACGGCAAAAGTGGCGCCGTCATCAGAACCGGCGATCAGCGTCTTGTAATTTTCGCTGATGGCATCCAACAGGGTCTGCGGGAAGGGTGCATCCACAATCCATTCGCGAATCTTCTTGCCGCATTCGGCTAGTGCTGTCACGTCATCCACATCCAACTTGTCGAGCTCAGCATTGATGCGTTCAGTCAGCCCGTTCTGCGCCAGGAATTCGCGATAGGCTTGCGCGGTCGTGGCAAAGCCGGTTGGCACGCGAACGCCATTGGCAGTGAGCTGGCTGATCATTTCGCCCAGCGAGGCATTTTTGCCTCCAACGGCCGGCACATCCTTGATGCGCAGTTTCTCAAATGGAATGACGTAATCGGACATTACAAACCCTTTTAATTATTCACGTAGTCAGTGCAAGGCAGACCGCGTTAGTTATTTGAAGCAGAAGCTGGTTATTGCAGCAAAGCCAAAATCAAGTGGCCAGATTGCCAGACCCGCCATTTTGCCTAATTCGCACTGCTGTGTCACGCCGGTTAGCGCACGTAAGCTCATCAATATTGCGGGGAAATTACGTTGGATAGCGAACTGTCAACAGTACAGCTTCAAAGAATGATTTGCGGTTGGCAAAGCATCGGATTCTATTTTGAAAAACACGGAATTTCCAGCCCGGGAATACTTGGGCTGGAAGTTGCTCTTCTCATGGCTATGATTTCCCTATCCAGAAGAGAGGCTGTCATCAGTAAATCTCTTCACCCCTACCTGTACGCGCTGCTGCTGTTTATCCTTGCCCTGACCATCCGGCTTGCGATCAAGACAGGGCCCGGCATGGCGTTCGTGACCTTCTACCCGGCCATTGCCATTGCGGCATTGCTGTATGGATTCAGACCGGCGTTACTGGTCGTGGTCTTGAGTCTTATATCAAGCCTGTACTTTTTTTCAGGCCCCGTGATGTCTTTCCAGATGCAGGCGGAAGATATTCCCGCCCTGGCCTTCTTCGGACTCGCCGGCGCTGCTATGGCCTTTGTTATCGACCGCCTCATCAAAAACATGCGCGATATTGATCAGGCCAATGAGGAGCTGCAGAAGGTGACGCATACGCTGCAGCAGGATATTCTGCAGCGCAAGCTGGCGGAAGCTGCATTGCGTGAGAGCGAACTGCGCTTCAGAACCCTGTTCGACCTGTCGAGTGTAGGTGCCATTCAGTGTGATGCTGCAGATGGCCGGTTCATCCAGGTCAACAGGAAGTATTGTGAGATCACGGGTTACAGCGAGGCCGAATTGCGCAGCATGACTCGCAGGGATGTGACGCATCCGGATGACCGCGCCATACAGGAATCGCGTTCATCCAAACTGCTGGCGGGCGAGATCACGGAATATAACGTACAGAAAAGACTGGTCAGGAAAGACGGGTCTACCCGCTGGGTGGATATCACTTGTACCGCTTTATGGGGTCACGGCCAGAAACCCTCGCACTACCTGGCGGTGATCGTGGATATTACTGAAAAGCGCATGGCAGACGAAGTGCTGTTTTCTGCCATGGAGAAGCTGGCCGAATCCGAGCTTGAGAACCGCTTGATCCTCAATTCGGCAGGGGACGGCATTTTCGGACTGGATTTGCAGGGGATGATTACCTTCATCAATCCCGCGGCGGCGCAAATGCTGGGTTATGACATGGAAGAGATGCAGGGGCGCGACATCCGCACGCTGATGCCGACCAGCATGCCGGATGGAGAGCCTTACGATTTCGCCGCTTCGCCCATGGCCCGGGCGCTGTCCAGCGGCGAGGCCCAGCAGGTTGCCGAAGAGAACTTCTGGAGCCCGGAAGAGGGCGTCTTTCTGGTCGAATATACGTGTACGCCTATCTACCGGCGCGACCGGTTCACTGGCGTGGTTGTGACCTTCCGCGACATATCCCAGCGCAAGAAAACCGAGGAGCAGATCCTGCGGCTTGCGCATTACGACGCCATCACGGATTTGCCCAACCGTACCCTGTTTCTCGACCGGCTGGATCATGAAATTAAGAAGTCCCACCGGGCGGGCAAGCCACTGGCGCTGATGTTCCTGGACCTCGATCACTTCAAGGAAATCAACGATACGCTGGGGCATGATGTCGGGGATCTGCTGCTCAAGGATGCGGCTCTGCGCCTGCAGAGTTGTGTGCGCGAGACCGATACGGTAGCGCGTATGGGTGGCGATGAGTTCACTGTCATCCTGAGTGAGCTGGATGACACCGAGACCGTGCAGCGTGTCGCCCAGAAAATCCTACAGCGCCTGGCCGAACCCTTCCGTATTGATAGTGAAATCGCTTATGTCACCGCCAGCATCGGCATTACGATGTATCCGCAGGATGGTAGCCGGCTTGAACATCTGCTGAAAAATGCAGACCAGGCCATGTATGCCGCCAAGCACCAGAACCGCAACTGCTATCGTTATTTCACACCCTCAATGCAGCTGGCGGCCCAGGCGCGGCTGCGCATGGCGAACGACCTGAGGCAGGCCATCCCGGGTAAGCAGTTTGATATCGTTTACCAGCCCATTGTGGATCTCACGAACGGTGAGGTTGCCAAGGCGGAGGCGCTCATCCGCTGGCGCCACCCGGAGCTCGGCAATGTCAGCCCTAACGAATTCATTCCCATTGCTGAAGATACCGGCCAGATTGTGGATATCGGCAACTGGGTATTCCGCGAAGTAGCGCAACAGACGGCCAAGTGGCGGGAGGCTTACGGTATTCCTTTCCAGGTCAGCATCAACAAGTCGCCCGCCCAGTTCCAGAATGAGCATCATTCCCCCGATTCGTGGCCGGCATATCTGGATCGTCTGGGTTTACCCGGCCAGAGTATCGTAGTCGAGATCACTGAAAACGTACTGCTCAATGCCAGCAGTGTGACCACCGAGCAGCTGCTGCGCATGCGCGAGGCCGGCATGCAGGTATCACTCGATGATTTCGGTATGGGATATTCATCGCTTTCCTACCTGCAGAAATTCGATATCGACAATCTGAAGATCGACCAGACCTTTATCCGCAATCTTGCCGACAATCCTGACGACATGGCTCTGTGCAAGGCCATTATCGTCATGGCACATACGTTGGGCATGAAAGTGACGGCTGAGGGTGTCGAGACCGAGGAGCAATGCAGGCTGCTGACCAAGGCCGGCTGTGATTACGGTCAGGGTTTCCTCTTCTCCAGGCCGCTACCCGCACACGAATTCGAAACCCTGCTGTAACGCCAGCCTGCAGCTCATCCATACCTGGTGCGGCTTCGCAGTTCCCTTCTGTCCAAAAATATCATGCATGGGTTGGCTACCCGACATAACTCATCACCTTGGGTTGTTATAACTGACCTATCTTCTTGATTAACGGGAAGAACCGATTCAGCAGTGGCTTCATCGCTGCGAAATCTTTCATTTTTACAGGAGAATTGATCATGGCCCAGAATTCAGGCACCAGTAATCGCGGGTTCGCTTCCATGGACCGGGAGAAACAGCGGGAAATAGCCAGCAAGGGCGGTCAGGCCGCACACCGGAAAGGTACTGCCCATGAGTTTACTTCCGAAGAGGCTCGTGAAGCCGGACGCAAGGGCGGCCAGGCAGCGCATAACAAGGGCACTGCACACGAGTTCACCTCTGAAGAAGCGCGTGCAGCCGGACGCAAGGGAGGCCAAAGCCGCAGCCGTAACAGCACCCGCGGTAGCAGAAGCGGAACGCAAAATGCCAGAAGCAGCAAATCAAGCCAGAGCCAAAGCGCCGCAAGGTAGCTAAGCTGGCATCAAAACTCGGCATTAAAAAAGCGGGACAGCCCGCTTTTTTAATGCCTGGTTTTATATTCCTGCTCAAACGGTTTAGATGTTCGCAGTAATTTCCTCGTGCAGTTGCCGGGCCTGTTCCAGATGCGCCGCGATGTCCTTGCTCGATTGCTCGAGTAAAGCCTTTAGCTGCGCATTCTTCGCATTAGGAATGAGCTCGCTATCGAAAAGGTTGAGCGCCTGCTCATGCATCTGCACCTGCGCGGCCATGAAATCCTTGTCGAATATCGGCCCCTGGGGCGCGGTCCTGAGACTTTCCATGATTTCAGTACCTTGCGTCCTCACTGATTCACTGAGTTCGGATGGCAGGGGGTTGAGCTTGAGCCGGACTGCGAGCTTACCCGCCTTCTGATCCATGGCACGGTGATCCTTGATCATCTTCTTTGAAAATTGCTTGACCGATGCTTGATATGCCTTGGTTTCGGCAAGCTTGGCAGCATTGATTTCGTTGACATTCAGGGCAGCTACAACGGAAACGATCTCATCGTCGTTCAATGTTGCCGCCTGCGCGGACATGGCCGCGAATGCCAGCAGACTTGCAGCCAGCAGCCGATGTATCGAAGTCAGCATCATTTCATTCATGGCTGGTCTCCCGTATGCATAAGCCTGATTATGAAACTGTGGCGTTGTCCCACAGTACGCTGGATAACAATCGCTACCGGCGAAAAAAAGGCCGCTTGATGCGGCCGGAGTGGGTACTGCTCTGGTTACTTGCTAACCAGTTCGCCTTCGAAAGGCTCGCGAACACAGCGCAACTCAAGTACCTTGGCCTGCTTGTACTCGTAATTTGGCGGTGAAGATTCTTTCTGATAGCTCAGATTCTTTTTATCCGGGGTAACCCAGATAAAGCCGCCGGTTTCGGTGACCTTGCTGGCTATGCCCTGCAGTTCCGCCATGCATGCTGCGGGGTCTGCGGCGATTGCCGTTTTGAGCAGATAGTTGTTGTTCAGGTGATCCAGAACGGCAACGATCGTGCTCCATTGGCCGGAACTCGGCGTGGTTTCAGTGGCGCTGGTAGCGGCCAGGCTGGGCAGTGAAGCCAGCCCCAGAATCATCAAAGACGCGATACGGTACATGTTGTGCTCCTGTCGTGATTTATTGTTGACCAGGGAATGCTATACAAAAGCCCGCCTGCAAAATGTGCAGTAGGGTACATAACGCTTGCTCAGCCATGCTTAGCGGCCACCGGCACCGCCGCCTGCGCTTCCGCCGGCACTGCCTGCAGCTGAACCCGTACCGCCTACGCTGCCGGTTCCACCGGCACCTGTGCTGCCAGTGACACCTGTACTGCCGGTGCCGCTGGTACCTACACCTGTTCCGTTAGTCCCTGCAGTGCCCGTGGTTCCAGTGCCGACCCTGCCTGTCACACCTGTATTGCCTCCAACCGGCGCACCAGTGGTGCCCGTCGTAGGCAGGGTACTGTCTCGCGTGGTCACGCCGGTCGTGCTGTTGCGTGTGGTGGTACCTGTGGTGCTATTGCGCAGGGTGCCGGTGCTGTCAGGTACGCCAACACTCGGCGTACCAACGCCGGTGGTGCCTACCGTGCCTGTGGTGCCCGTGTTGTTGCCATAGGCGCCGCGGATGCGATCAGTCGAAGTTCCGGGGTTATCGCGGATAGGGTCGAGCGGAGGTGGGGGTGCGGTCACTGCAGCGTTACTGCCCGCAGCGGCCGGGTTAGCCGTGGTCGTACCTGCTCCGCAATCCACGGATTGATTGTTGGGCAGGGTTACGGTGCCGCCGGTGGCGCCGGCACATGGGTCATCAACGACTCCGCCAGCCATGACCGGCGATGCGCTCAGCAGGCCTGCCAATAATATGTACGAACGTTTGGACATGATAAATCTCCTGTTAGAACCTATACATACGTTTAAGGTATGCTCCCCTGGCGGCAAAATATGTACGTTGCCGCATACAGGTAAGGGAGAGCATTGGATTAAAGATCCAGGGTTACGGCTTGCAGGCAATATCTACTTCGCGTTTCAGGGCAGAGCGGTCTTCCTCCTTGTTGGCCGTGTCGAAACCGTTAGGGCACATGGTTTCCGCCTGGCGCCAGCATTCAGTCCAGTCCGAGGCACCGCTGCACTTGACGCGCGTCCATAGGCGATTGTCCTGTACGCCGCTGGTCTGGCATCCAGCCAGCAGCAGCATTGCGATAGCCATATATAGGTATTTCATGGTGCGTCTCCAAAAATTGTCATTAGCCTACTTAGGTGCTTACTGCTCGGTGCGTCAGAACACGAATAGAAATCGTTGTTTTGCGTGCTAGCGCGCGGTAAACATTTCCTTCTCCGTTTAAAGTGTCTCACTTCATTCGAAGGAGCGAAGCATGGCTGAACAACAACATCTCATGGATATCTGGGGTAAGCTGGAAGTGGAATGGCGCGACGCCTTGGAACATGCAATGACGCGTCAGCGCGAATACGATAGCCGCATGACTAATCATCTGGTCTATAACCTAGCCGCCCCTGACATTGATGAGCGTGAAGAAATCTCTCGTTTATGGCAGGAGGTATACGAGAAGCGCAAGGCTGCGAATGACTTTATTGTCGAGCATGCAAACAAGGCTGAAAACAGCCATGATGGCTGAGATACAAACAATCACTTACATATGATTTGCATCTGTGCCCTAACACACAGTCAACCGGTTTTTTTGAGAAGATAGTCCTCATCCACAGGCTGCCTCAACCTTATCCGGCAACCTGATTGCCGGAGACCATCATGTTTTCTTTTATCAGCAAGGCTATATGCGCGCTGGCCCTGTTCGCGCCTGCGCTTGTCATGGCAGACGTTATACATTGGGAAGTACGCAATGTGGATGACCCGGAAGCTACGGCCCCTATGGGCAGAAACTTCACACTCGTAGGCAGCTTTGACTACGATCTTGTCAGCGGAAAGTTCTTCAACATTACGATTCGCTCTTCTACAAGCGACGGCTGCCTTGCCTGTAATGACTATACAGGCGGCGGCACTGGAGAGACCTATCAAGATCTTAGCAGCGGGCGGAGCGGTCCCATGTTTCGCGAGGAATATGGTGCTGAATCGGGTACCTTGGGCAGATGGCATACCTTGTGGATTACGAGCTTTAACAGCTTTGATGATGTCTGGGGGTTCGACGTCACCCAGCCACGTACTTATCTGAACCTGGATCTCGACCATACAGGTTACATACTGTTGGATGATCCTCTGGACCCGGACATGGCCGAATCGGTGGGTTGCGTAGAATGTGCTTACGCCATCGGCACGCTGGTTCCCGCGCCGGAGCCGGAAACCTACGCCATGATGCTGGCAGGCCTCGGCATTTTGGGCTGGCAAGTCAAACGCAAGCGCGCAGAGCGACACTAGCCAAAGTTGGCTGGCGAACTGCCATCTGGCCGCCGGCGAGGTGTAATGACGGATTCATGCACGAGGAGTTCATCCATGCAGGTCCGTACCGCAAGCGACAACCTGATCACTGCCGATCGTATCCGCCAGTCCAGCAGCCCGGACATCAACCGTAGGATTGACGTCGACACGGCTTACAGCATCAGCCATTACAAGCGGCAGAATAAGGACATCATTGCACGCAGGATTGCGTCGCTGGATCGTGAGTGGGACGTGGAACGTGTGCTTGAGGTGAATGCCGCAACGCTGGCGTTTACCGGCCTGCTGCTGGGTCTGACGGTCAATCGCAAGTGGCTGCTGCTGCCCGGTGTCGTGTTGCCGTTCCTGTTTCAGCATGGGGTGCAGGGCTGGTGTCCGCCTCTGCCTGTCGTGCGGCGTTTGGGTGTACGCACGCGCAGCGAGATCGACCGCGAGAAGTACGCCCTCAAGCCATTCCTGGCGGAGGCATAACTTTAGTCGCCTTGTTCTGCGCATGGTTGCCTGCTTGCGCCAGTCCATTTGCTTGTCCGAGCCCACTTGCTTGCCCCTAACCCCCTTAGATCGAATCCGGACGGATTCTGAAATACCCTGAGCTCGAAGTGATCGATGATCGCCAGCACATGATCGAAGATGTCCGACTGGATGGCTTCGTATTCGCTCCAGGCGATCGTTTTGGTAAAACAGTAGACCTGCATCGGCAGGCCTTCTGGCGTCGGATCGAGCTGGCGCACGATCAGCGTCATGTCCTGCCGGATGCGCGGATGGTTTTGAAGGTATAGCTCAAGATAGGCGCGGAATGTGCCGAGATTGGTCACGCGCCGTGCGTTCACCTCGGGGAATCCCTGCTCGGCCAGCCGTTTGTTCCACTCATCCAGCTCCGCCGTTTTCTGGTCCAGGTATTGAGTAAGGATGACAAACGAGCGCAGCTTGTCCAGCGATGCCGTATCCAGGAAACGAATGCTGTTCTGATCGATATAAATGCTGCGCTTGATACGGCGGCCGCCGGATTCCTGCATGCCGCGCCAGTTGATGAACGATTCCGAAATCAGGCGCTTGGTAGGGATGGTGGTAATCGTCTTGTCCCAGTTCTGTACCTTGACCGTGTGTAGCGCCACGTCAATTACATACCCATCAGCATTGAATTGCGGCATCTCTATCCAGTCGCCCACCCGGATCAGGTCATTGGACGTGATCTGCATACTGGCTACCAGCGACAGGATCGTATCCTGGAAGATCAGCATGAGCACGGCTGCCATGGCACCCAGACCGGAAAGCAGGATGATCGGCGATTGGTCGACCAGCGCCGCGATGATCAGGATGGTGGCCAGTACATACACGATGAGCTTGGCGACCTGGATATAGCCCTTGATGGGCCGCAGCCTTGCATCTTCGCGTTTCTGGTAAAGGATGTTGAGAATCTCGAGCGCGTCGGCCAGCGCCAGGGCAACCGTCAGCACGATGAAGGCATTGGCGAGATTCTGAATGACATTGACAGCCACCGGCGGTACTCCGGGTACCAGCATGATGCCGATGGAAACCACGATAGCCGGCAGAACATTGGCCAGGCGTTCTATGAACTTGTTGCCGTGCGAAGCATTTTCCAAAGGCAGCACTTCGAGGAATCGGAACCCTGCCTTGATCATGATGCGCTTGAGCACGGCATTGGCGAACCAGGCAAAGGCAATCAGCGACATGAAATAGATCAGCGTTTCCGTGCCCGAATGTTTTGCCATCCAGTTCAGCGTGTATTCGAAATCTTCAATCATCCAGAAAAAACTCCTTGCCTGGCTGAGGCGTCAGCCTGTTTCACTTCGGTATTCAATTGGGATTTTTTGCAGCGGATACGGCGAGCGGTGATTCAAGTCTACGCGCTTGAGCCGTGTCTGCAAACCCGCAGCGCCTGACGCTATGTAAGCAAACGAACATATCATTTTTACCCGTGTATGTAATGTAGCTGCATGCTCAAATTAAGCCCGCGGAAAATTACGCTGCTGCTATCACTCGCAGCGCTGGCGTTGTTGACTGCAAACTGCGCAATGCTGGTAATGAAGGGACTTGGATTTGAGCTTTGGGGAATGGTGCGGCTGTTCGATCTGGATGAAGAAAAGAACCTGCCGACCTTTTTTTCTACTGCACTAGCCATCATTGCCAGCGGCCTGTTGCTGGCCATCAGTCTGATTCGGAAGCAGATGCGGCGTTCATGGAAGTTGTGGGCTAGTCTGTCGGGTCTTTTCCTGCTGGTGGCCATGGACGAATTCATCGGCGTGCATGAACAGCTCAGCACGCCGGTTCGCGACCTGCTTGATGCCAAGGGTTTGCTGTATTTCGCCTGGGTTATTCCCTACGCTTTTCTGGTGATGCTGCTGGCAGGGATCTACGGCCGTTTCGTGTTCGAGATGCCGCCACATATCCGTAACGGCCTGCTACTCTCGGCCACATTGTTCCTTATCGGCGCGCTTGGCTTTGAAATGCTGAGCGGCCTGCTGTTTGAATACAGCGGCTTCACCAAGACCATGCTTTTTGGCGCACTGGCAACCATGAAGGAGTCGTGCGAGATCGCCGGCATGATTCTTTTCATCCATACCCTGATGCGCCATATCGAGGATGTGCAGAAGAATATCCTGATCCAGCTGGGGACGTATGATCCCATGGCGAGGATTATCAGGGATGCACAAAAACCCTTGCCGCACTCACTGTTTCGTCTGGACAATAATCGCGCCGAACCCTGAACCCGGTTGCTCGCAGGCTTAGTGATAATACTCAGGCCGGTGCTGACCGTGATACCACTCAATGAAGTTTTCCGACGGCATGGGCTCGCCGATCAGAAAACCCTGACCCAGACCGCATTCACGTTCGGATAACAGGCGTAATGCCTTTTCCGATTCAATACCTTCTGCCACCACCTCTACATTGAGCTTCTTGCCCAGGGCAATGACGGTTTCCGCAATTGCCAGCGAGCGGGCATTGGTGTCGATGTTCTGCACGAATGACTGGTCGACCTTCAATTTGTCGATGGGCAGGTAGGAGAGGTAACTCAGGCTGGAGTAGCCGGTGCCGAAATCATCCAGCGCAATCTTTACACCCAGTTTCTTGAGATTGGTGAGGGTATTTACCGCATCCTCAACGTGGTTCATGACGGTGGACTCGGTCACTTCCAGCTCAACGCATGCCGGGTCGATGCCCGAATCGGATAGCGCGAGCGCTACTTCTGCCTGGAAATTCTTCGAGCGGAACTGCACGGGCGAAACGTTTACCGCAATGCGGATGGAGGGCAATCCGATCTCGCGCCATTGCTGATGCTGTTCGCAGGCGCTGCGGATGACCCATTGACCAAGCTGGTTGATAAGCCCGCTGGTTTCGGCCGCAGAGATGAAGTCACCGGGCAGGATAATTTCATTATTGTGCTGACGCCACCTGAGCAGGGCTTCGACGCTGACGAGCTTGCGTGTGCAGGTATCCACGATGGGTTGATACCACAGTTCAAACTCGTTCTGGATGATGCTTTGCCGCAAGCGTTGTTCCATGGCGAAAACGCGCTCGGTATTGGTGTTGATGTCGGACGTGAAGAACTGAAAGGTGTTGCGTCCGTTGGCTTTGGCCTGGTACATGGCTGCATCTGCGTGGCGGATCAGGACATCAATATCCGTACCATCATGCGGACACAAACTGATGCCGATACTGGGCGAAGTCCGCAGCTCCAGTGTATCCACATGGTAGGGTTCTCTGAGCACGGTCAGGAGGTTCCTGGCAGCCAGGCCCACATCAGATTCAGACCGCACGTCATCCAGAATAGCCACGAATTCATCGCCGCCGATACGCCCGATGACGTCGCCACTGCGCAGGCTGTTGCGCAGACGGTGCGCAACCTCCTGCAACATCCTGTCGCCGATTTCGTGCCCGTACGTGTCGTTGATGGGTTTGAAACGGTCCAGGTCAAAGAACAGCACAGCCAGACACTTGCGGTGTCGTACGGCTGAGTTGATGAGCTTGGAACCAAACTCATACACGATGGTGCGATTGGGCAGGCCGGTCAGCGGGTCGTGCTGCGCTGCATGCAATGCACGCTGCTCGGCGTACTTCTGTTCCGTAATGTCCAGTGAAAAACTGCCCACGCCATAGACTTCGCCGGTGTCGATATCCCTGACCGGATATTTTTGCACCAGGTAGGTATGCATCCTGCCGTCCGTGCCCAACAGGGTTTCTTCGGTCTGCAGTACGTTATTCGTTTCGAGGACGGCCTTGTCATCCGCTTCAATCTTGGCAGCCAGGTTGCTGGAGAAAATCTCCCCAGCCCGCTTGCCAATCATTTTTTCTTCGCTCATGTGAAGCATTTCCAGCAGCGCCTTGTTGACCAAGCTGTAGCGCCCGTCACGATCGCGTTTGGAAATCAGGATAGGGGAGTAGTTGAGGATGCTCATGAGCTGCGATTGCTTGCGGGCGAGTTTCGCCTCGATATCCTTGCGCCGGGTGATATCCGAGATGAAGCTCACCGCCAGTGGGCCAGAGGGGGTATCCGTCATGCTCAGGCTGGCCTCAATTGGGAACACGCTGCCATCCTTTTTGACACCTTTGAGATCCATACCCACTCCCATGGGCCGGGGATTTCCATGCACAAAATAATCGTTGCGCTGCTTGATGTGTCGCTCGCGCGCGTCCGGCGGGATCAACATCTCAAGCGACCGGCCGACGAGTTCCTCCGGTTTATAGCCAAACATGTTCTCGACTGCACGATTCACCAGTTGGATCTTGCCGTCACGGCCGATTCCCACCACAGCCTGTGTGGCGGACTCCAGCAAGGCCCGTGCTGTTTGTTCGCTGACTTCCAGCGCCTTACGGGATACCTCTAGCTGTCTGCCAAGGAAGCTGACAACGATACCGATAGAGAAAAATATGGCGAAACGAACTCTGTCCGCAGCGCTGATCTCTGCTATCGGCCATACTGTATCCACGAATAGGATGGAACCTACAATACCTCCCAGCATGGTAGCCAGGAGCGCAGGTTTGAAGCCCAGATAAAACGCACTGAGAATGATCGGGAACGTGTAAATGATGAGGGGTGCCTGCGAGGCGAGGATAGACTCAAGGGAACTACGCAATACGCTGATAATTGCTACCAGTAGTATGACAACCAGGTAAGGGTTCAACTGTCCGAGGATGTGCCGAAATTTTTCCAAATGCGTGCCTTTGTTGATGTTGGTTTCGGCCAGTGCAGTACTCCGTTTATGATTATGGATAAACCATGAAAAAGTTCTGTTCGTGAGGCAACTTACACTGCCTATCGGTTTAAGCGCTGGCAGCAGGGCAAGTTTGTGTCATCATTTGATGACCGCTAACTGAAAGGCAAGAAATGTTGCTTGCTGATCTGGTACAAAATATTGCTCTATTGGTTGCGCTAGCAACCATTTACCAGATCATTGCCTCCCGTACGCCTAATCATGGACTGGCCCAGCCCATCATCGTGGGCATCCTGTTCGGAGTTGTCAGCATCCTGGGCATGATGATGCCCATCCAGTTTGCGGATGGGCTCTTTTTTGATGGGCGCTCCATCATCCTGAGTGTTGCAGGCTTATTCGGCGGTCCATTAGTCGCTGTCATCAGCGCGGCTCTGGCCAGTATTTACCGGGCCTGGGTGGGTGGGGTGGGCGCTATTGTCGGCATACTGGTCATCGTAGCCTCGGCCGCTGTCGGCGTGGGTTTCCATTATGTGAAGCACAGATCAGATGGCCATCTAACCGTACTGCAACTGCTCGGCATGGGCTTCCTGGTCCATGCCGTCATGCTGGCAATCATGCTGCTGTTGCCGAATGGCATAGGTTTCATTGTTGTCAGTGAACTGGGTCCGGTCATTATCCTGTTGTACCCGTTAGTCACCATGCTGGTCTCACTGCTGTTTCAGGATTACGCAGACCAGGAAGCCGGCAGGCACAAGCTGCACAAGCTCGCGTACTACGACTCCCTGACGGGTTTGCCCAATCGCCAGTATCTGATGGAAAGGCTCAGGGGCGGCCTGCTTGAGCCAGAGAAAGAGAGCGGTCATTTGCTGATGCTGATCAATCTGGATCGCTTCAAGATGCTCAACGATGCCCGCGGACATGTGGTAGGCGATCAGCTGCTGCGCGCATTGACTGAAAGACTCACGCCGCTGATAAAGGATGACGATGTGCTGGCCCGCATGTCGGCAGATGAGTTTGCTGTGCTGCTCAAAACACCGGCGGATTGTCTCAGGGATACCAATCAGTGGGGACGGCAGATGTCGGAGAAATTCCAGTTAGCCATCAAATATCCCTTCGTACTGGGTGAGGACGAAATATCGATTTCCAGCAGCATCGGCATCACCTCGTTCCCGCTGGGTAAAAACGACATCCCCAGCCACATCCTGCGCCGTGCAGATACCGCCATGCACCGGGCCAAGCAGAATGGCGGCAACCAGAGCGTGGTGTTCGAGCTGGATATGGCAAGCTCGGCCGAGCACAAATATCAGATCGAGCGCGAGCTGCGCAAAGCGATTCCAGCCGATGAGCTCGTGCTATATCTGCAATCCCAGGTGGATGCATCAGGCAAGATGGTGGGCGCGGAGACGTTGGTGCGATGGCAGCACCCTCAGCGCGGACTAGTGCCGCCCATGACATTCATTCCCATAGCCGAGGAGTCCGATCTTATTACGGAGCTTGGCAACTGGACCTTGATGGCCGCCTGTCGCATTCTTGCGCGAGAAGAGATTTTCAGCCAGCCGTTGCGGCTGTCGGTCAACATCAGCCCACGCCATTTTCACGATCCCGGTTTCGTCTCCAGCATCAGACACGTGCTGGCTGTGACCGGAGCAGATGCTACCCATTTGACACTGGAGGTCACGGAGGGTCTGCTGATCCAAAACATCAACGATGTTATTGCCAAGATGGCGCAGCTTGCGGACCTGGGTATTCATTTCTCGCTGGACGATTTTGGTACCGGCTACTCGTCGCTGAGTTACCTGAAGCGCCTGCCCATCCATGAAATCAAGATCGACAAGTCTTTTGTGCAGGATGCGCCCAACGATGCGGACGATGCGGCGCTGGTGGAATCCATCCTGGCGGTAGCCCAGCACATGCAACTGGATGTGGTGGCGGAGGGGGTGGAAACGAAAGAACAGGCAGATTTTCTTAATGCGCGCGCCAAGGTCATTCATCAGGGCTATTTCTTCCATAAACCTGAACCTGAAGAAAACTGGATAAAAAGAAATTTCGGGAATAGCGGGCAATAAAAAACCGGCTTGGTCGCCGGTTTTTTTATTGCAGATACCTTAGCAGTTGCCTTTCTTGTGCTGGCCGGGCGGGCAATGTTCCCCGTGTTTATCATGGTCATGCCCATGACCTTTCCCGTGATGGTGGTGGTGATGGCAGCCTGCGAGTCCCAGACCTATCACCATGAATAAAGCGGCGAGTGTTTTCATGAGTGCCTTTCGCTAGTTGGATGAAAGTGGCGGAATGATATGACATCCGACCGTCAAGCGAAAAGCCCTGAAGCTCGCTATAAACAGCTCAGGGCTTTTGCATCAATTACTTGGTAAGCTGTTTTTCCAGCGATTGTGCATGCTCTAGATGCTTGATCACGCTTTCCCTGGCTTTCTGCAGGGCAGTCTTGAGCTTGGCATCCTTGGCGCTGGGGATCAATGAATGCTCCAGGGTCTCCAGTGCCAGCTTGTGCATCATGACCTGATCCTGGATGTAAGTTTCATCGAAATCTGCGCCGGTCTTGTCTTTCAGACGGCCCAGGGTGAATTCGTTTTTCTCCTTGATCATCATGCTGCGGGCGCTGCGGTCATTTGGAATGCCCAGCTTGATATCTAGATTCATGATCTCCTTGTTGAGGGTGTCATGCTCCTTGTGCATCTGCTGCGCGAATTTCTTGACCTCGGGGTTCTGGGCTTTTTTCAGTGCTACGTTGGCAGCCTGTATCTCGCCGATATTGATGGCGGCCACGATGTCCACAATATCTGCCTGGTTGGTAATGATGCCGCCATCGTCAGCAGCGCTAGCCATGCCGGCCAAGCCTAACGTACACGAGAGAAAAATGATGCGTAAGAATTGCATGTTGGTTCCTTTCTGGTTTGGATAGCTGGAGGATAGGCGAGCATCGAGTATGTGACCGTGCGGTAACTCGCAATAATGATGCCCGGATATTGCGGTTACATAGCCATGCGGCGCTTAAGTATTCGAGGTGCTGGCATGCAGCTGATGGTTGGGAGCAGTACAGAACCGCCCCTTAGAACAATATGGTAATCAGATGAATATCAATTGCGCCTTAAAGTCAGGAAGGACAGGCCGCCATGCGAAAAGCCGGATATTTCCATAACAGAAAGCTGGAGCTAAAACTCATCATTGTCTTTGTTCTGGTCAGCCTTATCCTGCTTTTTCTGGGATGGCAGGCCTTGAGCAACAACCAGGCAGCGGTGGCCGCTCAGGCGAGGGTAATCCACATCAATGAACAACTGCGTATCCTCAACCGTTATCTGATTGCGCTATTTGAAACCGAGACCGGACAGCGCGGCTATCTGCTGACGGAAAACCTGGCCTATCTGGAGCCGTACGCACTTGGGCGGCAGGAGATAGAAGACATCAGCCAGCGATTTAAGAGCCTTCTCAATGACGAGGTTGAGCCAGAATTTTATGAAAGACTGGATTCGCTCAAGGCCGACAAGCTGCATGAGCTTGAGGAAACGATTGCGCTGGTAAGACAAGGCCGCAGAACCGAAGCCCTAAGCCTGGTGCAGTCGGGCCATGGCAAGCACAAGATGGATCAGATACGCGCTCAGATCACGCCTCTCCTTGAGTCCAAGCGCGCGGAGGTAAGTGAGCTGTCCAGGCTGGCAGCCGAGCGTGCCCATCATGCCCGGTGGAGCCTGTATTCGCTGTTCTCGGCAGTCTTGCTTTTCATCATATTTGCTTATGTGTTGGTCATCCGCGAGCTGTCTGAAAAAAGACGGCTCAGGTTGCGGATCGAGCAATCAGGCAATACGGATCCGCTAACGCAGCTGATGAGTCGCAGCAATTTCCTTGAGGTAGCTGCACTTGCGCTCAAGCATGCACAGCGCGAGAAAGTCCGCACAGCCGTGTTATGGATAGACCTCAAGCATTTCAAACTCGTCAATGAAAGATATGGTTTCGAGTCAGGCGATGTGGTGTTGAAAGAATTTGGGAACCGCCTCAGCAAAGCAATAAGGCAGGACGATCAAGCTTGCAGATTCTGGGACGACAAATTTGCTGTGCTTGTGCCAAAAGTGGAGGAGGTTGCGGAGCTAGAGGTGTTGGTTGATCGTATTATTCAGTCGCTGATCCCACCGCTGGCGCCATTCATGCGTGAGCAATACCTCGGAGCTAGTATCGGCATCGCGCTTTATCCCGATGACGCTGAGATACTGGATCAGCTGATCCAGTATGCCGAAATTGCCGCTGACAAGGCGAAGACGGAGGGCCGACGGAGCTACCGGTTTTACGAAGACAGTATCAGTCTTTCCGTCAAAAGAATCGAACATATCCGCCATCGTTTGCCGATTGCTGTGGCAGGCCAGGAATTCATGCTACATTTTCAGCCGCAGGTGGATCTGGCGACCGGTGTCGTCGTGGGTGTAGAAGCCTTGATACGCTGGCACCATGATGAACTTGGAGATATCCGACCAGAGGAATTTATCCCTTACTCGGAAAAACTCGGGCTTATCGTCCCCATAGGTGTCTGGGTATTGCGAGAAGGCTGTAAGCATTTGTCGCGCTGGCATGCGGCGGGATATAAATGGCGAATTGCAATGAACGTTTCACCAATCGAGCTTGTAGCGACGGACTATACCGAAACGGTCATGCGCATTCTTGATGATGCCGGGCTGGATCCTGCATATCTCGAGATTGAAGTCACAGAGCGAACACTGCTCGATGAGTCCGCAATGGCAGAGCTGGGGAAATTGAAGCAGCGGGGAATTCTGATCTCGCTTGATGATTTCGGAACCGGCTATTCGTCCTTGAGCTACCTTGCCCAATTCCCCGTAGATTATCTCAAGATTGACCAATCCTTCATTCGTGGGCTACCCGACCGTAAGACCGATGCCACGCTCGTCAACAGCATGATCAGCATGAGTAAGGAGCTGGGCATAGGAGTGATTGCAGAGGGGGTGGAAACCCCGGCCCAGCTGGATTACCTGAAACAGAAGGGGTGCGACATCGTGCAAGGCTATATCTACTATGCGCCTATGCACCCTGACGAGGTAGGCCGCCAGCTGATCAAGGTGCCCAGCTCAACTTGAGTAGCCCCCCGTCAAACCTTGGATCGTTACGCTGCTAAAAGACAGGCTAGGTGGACCGATTCACTCCGCTGACGAGTACGATCTGGCAGATGTGCTCCAATCGCTCGATATGCTCGAATGCCGCCCAGGGGTCGCGCCCGACGGCAATGACACCATGCCTGTCCAGTCCCACGATGTCAGCGGAAATAGAACCGTCCGGTTGCAAGTCGAGTGCTTCACAGGTAGCGTCCGCCAGCTCCCTGCTGATGGCCGGCACATTGGGGATATTTTTTGCGACCTTGGTATAGCGATGAATCTCGGGAAATTCCAGTGACAAAGCCTGCAGGTCATGGCCTGCATACATGGCGGCAATGGTGTAGGTCGGGTGCACGTGCACAACCGTGCGGGTATCGGGCACTTCGCATAATAAGCGTCTGTGCATTTCCAGCTCCCCGCTGGGCTTACCGGTCGCTTCGGTATCCATCTTGACCAGAGATTTGTCAGCCTGAAACTCCATCTTGACCAGGCTTTCGGCATCCAGCCGGTGTTTCTTGGTCGCGGAGGGCGTGATGTAAATCCAGTTCTCGTTTTTCCTGCGGACGGAACCGTTACCGTCGCGGGTGGAAATCCAGCCGCGGCTATAGCATTCCTTCAAGACATCGCATATTGCTGTGATCATTGGTTTGCCTGACGTTGTAAAAAGTAAAGGAGGGCCATTGCATGGTGGCCTGTGCAGTGGTGCTGTAACAGTGCGTTGCCCAACCCAGCTTCGCTGATGGCCGGGCGCCGTGAAATATCAGCCTAGCGGGAGGCCTCGATCAGCGTAAGCGCTGCGTATTTGGCCCGCTTGGCAGCGCCGGAACCCGGACTCAGCCTTTCTATCAAGGCCGCGCCCTCGAAGATGATGGCCAGCTGCTGGCCCAGCGTGTCGTGATCCTTGATGCCGGCAAGTCTGGCAATCTTGGCGAGGTAATGCTGTAGCTCATTCGATAGCTCCACCGAATACGTGTTGATCGGATGGGCGGGGTCCGGGAACTCAACCGCTGCGATATGAAACGGCAGCCCGTGAAATTCGGGCGTCGTGATCCATTGCTCCACCAGGTCGCACAATTCATACAGGATTTCCCGCGAATTGTTCTGGTCCTGCAGCTTGCCATTGAGCCAGTCGTAAAAGCGGTCAGACTTCTCGCGCAGGTAGGCGATGATGAGCTGGTTCTTGGAGGGGAAATACTTGTAGAGCGTCGCTTTTGCGATCCCCGATTCGGCGATGATGGTATCCACGCCCGAGGAATTGATGCCGCGGGCATCGAACAGTAGTGTGGCCACGTTCAGTATCTTTTCGCGCATGTCTTTCATATCCGCTCCTTCACTTTCAAACCTGTCATAAAGGTCCCATCAGTTTCTGGGGATATAAACAGTTCACGTACTGCAACGACTTCTTGAGATTTTCAGCCGTGCCGATATCAACCTGCCCGTTGCTCACAAAGGCAATGAACGCCTGGCGCTCTTCGGGCTGCAGCATAGCCGCCTGGGGCAACTGGCATTCGCCTTCCTGCATCTTCTTGTAGATGGCAGCAAGGTTGCTAACAGCATTCATGCCTGCCTCACTGATGACGGCAGCGCCGGATATGTCCTCCTCAAACAGCTGCGACGGGGCAGGGTGGTGGGCAGTTGGAAGCCTCACCATGGAAATCATGATCACCATGGCAACCGACATGACTGACAAACCCATCAGCAGCGGGTTGTAGGTCCTCTGCGGACGCAGGAAGCCGGCAATCGAGCTGTTGACCAGCTCCCAGGGTTTATCCGAATTGTTTTGCAGCTGCAGTCGAATGGCGCCAATGGCGAGGAACAGGATCTGGTCGGCGACGATCTCGGGATTGTCGAGCTTCATGTTGCCGATTTCGGCGTTGATCAGCTGCCGCAGGCTGCGTACGTCCCCGATGGAAAGATCGGCCTGGTCATGATTACCCACCCGGGCTGCGCGGGCCTTGTTCCAAGCGTTGAGCGTTCTGCCGAGATTTTTGAGCCGGGACGTGGACGACCTGCCGGATCGCATAAATTCGGCGCGGAAATCTTCGGAGTCCAGTGTGATGTAAGTCATGCGTATTGCGTGCCCGGCAGGTGGAAAAAATACTGCTTGTGTCTGAGCAAATTATACAGCAGACTAAAAAAACGTACAGACCTGTCTGCATACCACCGCAATCCAAGACTGCAGGCGGCTGTGACTCCACTTTTCATTTCGAGGAACGTATGGAAATTGCATCTACTGACGTAAAGTTGGCCGACTGGCGCGAGCGTGCCCTGATGCTGGAATCAGAGGTCCAGAAGGTGATTGTCGGGCAGGACAAGGCAATCCGTCTGATGAACATTGCAATCTTTGCCCGCGGCCACGTGCTGCTGGAAGGCGGTGTGGGTGTGGGCAAGACCACCTTGCTGCAGTCGATTACGCGCGGCATCGGCGGTGCTTATGAGCGCATCGAAGGCACGGTTGACCTGATGCCCAATGACCTCGTGTATCACACGTTCCTCGGCGCTGACGGCCGTCCGCAGATTGATGAAGGTCCGCTGCTGCGCTCGGGTGAAAACCTGTCTGTATTCTTCTTCAACGAAATCAACCGCGCGCGGCCGCAAGTGCATGCGCTTATGCTGCGTGTGATGGCGGAACGGCACGTCAGTGCATTCAAGAAGGAATACCGGCTGCCGCATATGCTGGTATTCGCCGACCGCAACCAGGTCGAGAAGAACGAGACCTTCGAAATCCCGGCCGCGGCCAGGGACCGTTTCATGATGGAAATCCCGATTGACATTCCGGATGACCGCGAGCTGCGCAAGTCGCTCATTTTCAACACCAAGTTCCAGAACGTCGAAAAGCTCACTTCGCAAGTGCAGAGCGATATCCTGCAGTATGACCACCTGAATGCATTCTCCGATTTCCTGCAGGACCACATTCAGTCCAGCGAAGTCATTGAGGATTACGCGCTCGACTTGTGGGAAGCCACGCAGGACCCGGCCAAGTTCGGCATTCGGCTTGACAACGTTGATGTCAGCAAGCTCATCCAGGCCGGCGCCAGCCCGCGCGGCATGGGCATGCTGCTCAAGGCGGCGCGTGTCAATGCCTGGCTCATGAATCGCGAAAGCCTGTATCCCGAAGATATCCATGCCGTGTTCCACGAGATCATCGCGCACCGCCTGGCTTTCAATTCGATGTATGAAAGCCGCAGGACTCAGCTTTCGCGCGAACTGACCACGCACATCCTGGACAAGATCGCTGTTCCCGCACGGGCCTAGGCGCAAGAGTCAAAACACATGAGCCCTGCGCATACCAAGCCGTTTCTTTACAACGTCCCCTGGAAATCTAGCAGCGTGCATTTCGGTGATCACCTTGGCACGCAGCGCGGTCTGGGGGACGATTACCGCGGCAACGTGTCGCTTCTCGAATACCCTGACGCACGCCGCATGGATGTACGCCAGACACTGCGCGACCCGTACGAGCAGGTGCAGGTGCGGACATTCAACCAGAACAACACCACACCTGTGTTCGCGGTATGCGATGCCTCCAGCTCGATGCAGTTCGGCAACGGCCGGCGCAAGCTGGACAAGGCGGTGGAGATCGCATCTTCCATCGCCTATTCGGCGCATCACATGGGGGATATCTGCGGCTTTATCGCCTACGGTGATCGCGTGATCGACGATCTGAGCACGCCGGCGGGGCATCATCTGACGCAAAATCTGGAGACCATTGCCGAGCTGGGAAATTTCAATGCGCGTCATCTTGGTTCGGAAGGCATCCTCGAAGTGCCACTGTTCCTGAGCCAGAAGCGCTCACTGGTGTTCTGGATTTCGGATTTCCACATGGAAACCGAGCTGATCGAGAAATCGCTCAACGCGATGTCGGCGCATCAGGTGATTCCCATTGTGCTGTGGGAAGCGCGTGAATACAGCAATCTGCCTACGTTCGGCTTTGGCAACCTGATCGACCCCGAGACCGGCGCCGACCGCACCGTGTTTTTCACGCGAGCGCTCAGGCAGAAATTCGTGGATGCATTTACTGAAAGACGCGAAGCGCTGGAAGGCCTTTTTCTCAAGTTTGATTATCCGGCGCTGTTCATCGAATCCGATTATTCGCCGGACATCATTTCCGATTACTTTGCGCATTACATGAGCGTATGAAAAACGTACACCTGAAAAACCTGTTCCTCAAGAGCTTGTTCCTCACCACGTTGCTGGTCGGCCCCGCAGTCGCCGCAGAGGGTAATGGCACCGCTGTCACCATCAAGAACCCGGCGAAGACCACCGGCATCCAGATCGGCGACGTGCTGACACGCAATATTGCGATTGAAACCGCAATAGGCCAGAAGATCACTGCGGCATCGCTGCCGGTTAAAGGGACGCGTACTGACGGTATCGAACTGACCGACGTCAAGCTTTCATCTGAGGAGGGTGAAGGTAAAGCCACGCATACGCTGGCGCTGCGTTACCAGGTATTTGCCGATGCCGTGTCGCCCGTAGTCATGAAGCTGCCGGCGGAATCTGTAGAGCTGTCTGATACGCGAAGGATCGATATTCCTTCGTGGAATTTCTGGTTCTCACCCTTGGTGAAGACGCCGCTGCCGAATGTGCTGCCCAATGTGCAGCCGCAGGACAGGGCGCCGCTGATCGATACGACCCATCATGTATCTGCGCTGGCTGTTTATCTGTCGCTGCTGATGGCTGGACTCATTGGCGCCATCTATGTAAATGCGGACCGGCAATTGCTACCGTTCATGGGCGGCGCGTTCTCAAGGGCGCATCGCAGCATCAAGAAGGTGGCCCGTTCGCGCGAGGACGACAATATCAAGGTGAAAAAGGCGCTGCTGAGCTTGCATCAGGCCTTTAACCAGACTTATGGCAAAAACCTGTTCCGGCCGGATGTCGACGATTTCATTAGGCAGCATCCGGGCTACCAGAAGATAGCGGCCGAGATCGCCAGCTTTTTCGAAAGATCGAGCCAGGCGCTGTTCTCAAAACGCGAACATGATCAGGCAGGCCTGGTCACAAGTTTGCTGGCATTCAGCAAGAGCCTCAGGGATTGCGAGAGAGGCGTTTGATGCAATTCGAAAACCCCTGGTTTCTATTGTTGCTTCCGCTCGCCATGCTGCCGTTCTGGCTCAAGGGCAGGCAGGGGCAGGCCTATTCATGGCTGGCGATGGTGCCGCGCGACCGGTTTTCTGATGTCGCCAACCTGCTGCTCAAGCTCATCACTTCGCTGCTGATCCTGTGCCTGGTGCTGGCCATGTCTGCACCGCGCGGACCTGACCAGGAAGTGCAGAAAACAGGCAAGGGCGCGCAGATCGTAATGGTCATCGACCGCAGCGTCAGCATGGATCATCCATTCGCCGGCGACAGTACCAGCGGCAAGATCGCCGAGGTCAAGTCGGCTGCGGCGCGCCGGCTGATCACGCGCTTCATTGAATCGCGCCCCGACGACATGATAGGTGTGGTGGGCTTTACCAACGCGGCGCTTTACGGAAGCAAGATCACCACCAATCGCCCAGCCATCTTGTCTGCAATCAACGCCGCGACCAGCACCGGGCTAAACCAGACCAACATCGGCGCCGGCATCACGCTGGCGACCAGCCTGTTCGACAAGATCGAAAACTCCGGCTCGCGCGCCATCGTGCTGCTGTCGGACGGCGCAGGCAAGCTGAGCCCGCGCATCAAGAACGAGATCCGCGAGGAAATGCAGAAACGCGGACTGAGCCTGTACTGGATCGTTCTTAGGGAACCGGATGAGATCAGCATCTTCACCAAAACGGACCAGTTTGCCGAAGGCGCGCTGCCCGCTTCGGTGGAGCTGCACCAATACTTCAAGGAATTGAAGATCAATTACAACGCCTATGAAGCGGATAACCCGACTGCGCTGCAGTCCGCCATCCAGGACATCGATGCGAAAGAGAAGAAGCGTATCCAGTACACCATCACGGTGCCGGGACACGACTATTCGTTCGAATTGCTGCTGGCCGCGCTGGTTCTGGCCGTTTCATTACTTGTCGCTAAAAATCTGAGGGTATATTCATGGCAAGCCGCATAAAATCGATCAACGTATTGTTCGGAATCATGATCGCCGTGGGCGCGGTCGGGGCTTCGTGGCAAGCCTTCAAGGTCTGGAAGATCAGCGACCTGAATAGCGATCTGCGCGCCGGCAAGATCATTGAAGATGACGCCTATCCTTTCCATGCAAAATTCTCCGCAGGCTATTTCCAGGGCGCGAACCAGGATTTCAAGCATGCGATCCAGACCTATAACCAGATCGTGGAATCCAAATCCTTGCAGCAGGTCGCTTCCAAAACGCAACAGGCGAGCATCCAGTACAACATCGCCAATAACCTGTTCACCTCCGGCCTGATCCGTGGTTTCAACGATGACGGCTCGATCAAGGAAGAGGGCAAGTACAACTTCCAGCAGGCCAGGATCGCCTATGAACAGGCGCTGCGGCTGAACCCGAATTCGCGCAAGGCAAAATTCAACCTGAGCCTGCTGCACATCGTGATCCCGTTGGCCAGCCAGAGCACGCCCAAGGACCAATCGGGCGTCGAGCTCAGCAATCTGCCCATAGGGTTGCCATGAGCCGGCTTCTGAGAATCGCGCGGGATAATTACGAAAGCCTGCTGCTTGCGCTGATGGTGCTGATGCTGGCCTTGGCGCTGATCAAGCCGGACATCCAGCTCAAGCAGGATGTCAACAGCTATCTCTTGCTGGCCGACGTTTCGCAAAGCATGAATGCCGAGGACGTCAAGATCGGTGGCAAGACCGTCAACCGCATGGAATACACGCGCCATTTGATGAAGCGCGTGGTGGAGACTTCCCCATGCGGAACGTATTTCAGCGTCGGCGTGTTTGCCGGTGAAAATGTCGCGCTCTTGTTCATGCCGCTGGAAGTCTGCGCCAATTACGATGTCATCACGGATTCCATAGACCATCTGGAATGGCGCATGGCTTGGCGCGGCAACAGTCGTTTGAGCTTCGGCGTCAAGTCAGCTGAAAGCATTTTCGATTACCTCAATGCGCCGGCGCAGATGATTTTCTTCACCGACGGCGATGAAGCACCCAAGGTCAACGCCATCAACAAGCTCAATCTCGAAAGCGTACAGATCGGCGAAAACCTGTTGTTCGTGGGTGTAGGTGGCCATGAGCCTGTACCCATTCCGCGCTATAACTCGCGCAACAAGCTGGTTGGCTTTTGGTCTACGGACAGCAAGGACAACTCACCGGGCGCGGTGGGCGTGACTTACAGCGATACCAGCAAGGATGAGCCGGACCCCATGGTGGCCTATGCCGAATATGACCGCTATCTGTCGCAGCTGGATTCGGAGTATCTGAAGAACCTGGCGCAGGAGACCAAGGCGTCGTATATCGAAGGTCAGGATACACCGGCGTTTTACGAACACATTCACGGCTTGGAGTCAGCCGGCAGTTTCGTCACTGCTTATTCCATGCGCTGGATATACCTGTCGCTGGCTCTGGTATTCCTTGTGCTGACCTATCTGCCGGATCTAACTCGGCGCACTTCATTCTTAGGCCGCTCCAAGGCGGCAATCTCCACCAAATAATTCCATCGCCAGGGCTTGTGCCAAACGGGCCCGGGGTATCTTTGCAGATGGAGAATCTTAGCGATTCTCCGTCTTATGTTTTTCAACAGACATTCAGAATTCCAGTAATGTTCTAGCCTAAAGGTCTTCTCACAACCTCATCCATGCGACGGAGATTGTCGCAGGACGCCCATGAAACAGAGCCTACAAAGCACAGGTGAGCAGCGCTTCCGCGAGCTGCTTGACTGCGCCTCTCATCCCACATGGATCACCGATAACACAGGGCACTGCACGTTCCTGAACAAGGCCTGGACCAAAGTCACAGGCCAGCCCACAGGCGAAGGCGAGGGCTATGGCTGGCTTGCCATGCTGCATCCGGAAGACCGGAAACATGTTGAAGATACCTTCATCGCCTCCACCGAACTGGAATCCTTCTACTGTATTCAATATCGTCTGCGCATGGCTACGGATGGATACCGATGGCATATGGATATCGCCATTCCGCGCTTTGATGATTCAGGCGAATTCATGGGCTATGTGGGCAATGTGATCGATATCCACGAGCGCAAACTCGTTGAGAAGAAGATAGAGCTCAGCAACAATCGTTTCAGCGCAGCGATCGAAGCTATTTCCGGCGTGATGTGGTACACCGATGCAGAAGGCAATGTGACAGAAGAACAGCCGAGCTGGGCCCAGTTCACAGGCCAGACTTTCGACGAATATAAGGGCAGAGGCTGGAGCAATGCCATTCATCCGGACGACAGGGAGCACTGCCGCCAGATGTGGGCTGCAGCGCTCGAGTACAAAAAACCATTGCAGATGGAAGATAGGGTCCAGCGCGGGGATGGTGAATGGCGCATGATGAATGTGCGTGCCATTCCCGTGTTTGATGAAGAAGGAAATATCCGGGAATGGGTGGGCGTCAGCACCGATATCACTGAGAGAAAAGAGCATGAACTGCTGGTTGAGCACATGGCTACGCATGACGCATTGACTGGCCTGCCAAACCGCATGCTATTCGAGGACCGCCTCAATCACCTCATCCAGCACCGCACATCAAAAATGCATGCGGTTTTCTTTATGGATCTGGACGAATTCAAATCCATTAACGATACGCAAGGGCATCATGTTGGCGACCAGCTACTGCAGGAAATCGCCAGGCGTCTTGTTGGGGTCGTGAGGGATGGAGATACGGTTGCCCGTTTTGGCGGGGATGAATTCCTGGTGCTGATTGAGAACCTGGATTCGCCAGATGGGGCGGTGATCCCGGCGGAACATATTCTCGCGGCTATTGCAGAGCCGATACGCATCGACAAGCAGACCATTACTGTGCATGCCAGCATCGGCATCAGCCTTTATCCGCTCGATGGTGATGAAGCTTCCCGTCTGATGCGACGCGCTGACGTCGCAATGTATGAAGCGAAAAAACTCAAGGGCGGCGCTTTCAGATTCTATGAGCACGACCTGGAGTTTGCCGCCGGCTAACTTTTTGATTATGAGGGTTTTAACCCCTACGAATTACTGAAGAGATCATCCAGGGGATTGCTGCCCACAGAAGTTGTGCGAGATACCCGCTTCACAGCAAATTCCTCTTCGATATTGCCCCGGTAAAAGCTCCAGGCCGAGCCTGAGCTTTTGAATCGCCGCCACAAATCCTCGCTGACATTGCTGTACTGCAGTGCGGTGCCATCCTCCAGCTCAACCTGAAGCGTGCGGGTTTTCGCCTCGTAGCCGATAGCGCGGAGTTTGCCGGCGTTGATTTTGGTCATTTCCACTGAGATACCATTCACGCATTGCTGATTGATCCATCAGGATACTGAGCGGGGGAAGGCTTGTATAGGGCGTGGGAGCATAAGCCCTCCGGGAAGGAATTGAGTGTTACTTGTCGGTGATGTCTGCGATAGCTGCATCCGGGGCATTTCTCCGCACTGACTCAATGCCATTTTCCCGACTTGTGGTCGAGTCATAGGATTCACTCGTGCCGATAACCTGGTTGTTCGTGGCAAGAAGGTTGAAAATATATTTTCCGCTCTGGGTTTGCTTACGGTTATATCGGGAATCGATTTCGGCGTTCTTTTTTACCGAATCAATTCCATTGATACATCCCGCCTTGCTCGCATAACCTTCGCTACCTAGTATCTTCTGCCCGTTTGCCGCCTTCAGGCGGAATCTAAATTCCCCAGCGCTATCCAAGTAGATTTCAAATTTGCCAGCCATTTTCGGGCTCCTGTGTTGGTTGTCGTCTTCATACAGCTCAAGCTGATGAAAAAATCTTACATGTGCAAACGCAAGGCGAGGGCCTGGCTGACAATAGTTTGCAATTCTGGAGCAAACATCAAAGGTACTACGGCCCAGCCGCGCTAACGGCACTGGTTGGGGACAGCGCATAGACTTAACACGCGTATTGCTGTACTTATTTAGCATAGGTCACATGGATTAATAGAGAACTCGAGGGATTACGATGGCAGAAAAACTGGCAGGTTTTGATTACGACAATCGGATTAGGGAAGCCTTGAAACAGATCGTCTGTGGCCGTCTCGGCCTGGATACAGTGATTGAATCTGCAAACATCCCTGCTAACGACAAGATGGAATTTTCTGTGATCCTGGGCGACACCTTGGGCGATCTGAATGAGGAAAATTGCGTGGATTATGGCTTGTCCAGGGAGGATACGCTTGCATGGATGAATGACGGGCGACCTGCGGGATCGCAGCCATCCTCTCCAGTGCCGGATTTCAGTGAAGACCCCGGTGCTGTCATCCCATACAGAAAATAGGCGGCAGTTTTATCTAGACTTGTTACGCTAGTCCCTCGATTCTGCCTTTATCACGATACCTATCACCATGGCGCCGGCGAAAACTGCAACGCTTACAGGTACCAGCATGGTGTAAGGGATATAGCGGGATATCAGGAAAAAAATAGGTACATAGATCAGGAACAGGAGAAGCATCTCGTATGCGACAAACACCGCGACGATTAATATGCTGCCCATCGCGATGATGCTGATTTGATGGTTGTACCTTAAGAGAAAATCTACAACCAGAATAAGGATGGCTACAGCGAAACGGGCATTCTGCGCCCGGGCCATCTTCGCCAACCATGTTGTCCTTTTCTGCCACCGCTGGCGAAGCTCTGCTCGACGCGCAGTCTCATAGAATTGAAAATCTGCCAGCGCTTCCGGCGTCAACTCGGATAATGGATTTGCCCGTAAGCGGCTCCACCAGGAGCTGAAGGTGACACTCTCGTTGAAGCCCTGCCGTGTGATTTTTGCGTAGCGCCGTACTTCCGGATGGGTTATCCAGAATTTCCATCGCCAGATACCAATCGCCGGAGCCGCCATGACACCAAGCAGCGTCAATGCGCCGCGGGCAGAAACCAGCTGATGCAATAGGTGAAGCTGCCAGCTTAGATAAGCAAAGAATAGGGAAACAAGAATGCCTGTGCCCAGCGCTATCCAAGCGCGTTTTGCTTTGTAGGCCTCAGGCAACGGCTCTAGCCATGAAGGCAGGATGGGCTGCTGAGTTGAGCGACCATCATCTATTAGAATTGCCTCGCCTTCGATTATTGCCGGCATACGCATTCATCTGGTGAAATGCGATGAGCATATCTGACCTACTCTAAGCCTTCAGTTTGTCAGATAACGTACAAAGCAATAGCAATTCAAACAAGACCAGATGGTAAATGTAGTTAGAGAGCCAAGGTTGACCGAAGGCCGCTAAGCCATTATTATTGCGCCTTCGCCGATTCCCCGATAGCTCAGTCGGTAGAGCAACGGACTGTTAATCCGTGTGTCCCTGGTTCGAGCCCAGGTCGGGGAGCCAGATAATAAAAAAGCGGGCACTTTCTAGTGCCCGCTTTTTTTATGTTTGCAGTCCTTGCCAACATTCCTAATGAGCTTTACTTTTAACACCTCCTAGCAATGTACGCTGGTTTACATAGCTAGCAAGCTCTTGTATTGTCAGCAGTATTAATAACCCCCCCCGTGTTACATAAACGGGGACCATCACGCAGAAGGTACCGGAGGTAACAGGTTCCTATCTTCGATATTGCTAGGAGGTGCAGTGTGGCATTTGAAATTGATTTCTTGCCCGTTGGGGACTCGTACGGTGATGCAATCGTTATACGTTACGGCGATGATCATGGCTATTATCTTCATGTAGTGGATGGTGGACGACTTGACACTTCTAATACAATCATCCAGCACATTGAAAAATACTATCCTGGCTACTTCATCAACCATATGGTTGTCTCACACGCTGATAATGATCATGCGTGTGGGTTGATTGAGGTGTTGAGAAAATTCGAAGTCAGGAACCTTTGGATGAACCGGCCATGGCTGTATGCCGGAGAGGTACTACAATACTTCCATAGCAATTTTACTTTACAGGGCCTCATCGACGAAATGAAGGAAAGACATTCATATTTAGTCGAATTGGAGCAGATAGCTCTGGAAAAAGGCACACTGATACATGAAGTATTTCAGGGCGCGCATATCGGGGAATTTAAAGTACTTGCACCATCGCGTGATCGTTATATCGCATTGATTCCTGACTTCGAGAAGACTCCGACCTCTTATAAAACTGAAGCAACGGATTCTAGTTATGGGCTATTAAAAGCTATAGCTGAAACTATGAAGAAATGGTTGGATGAGAAATGGGATGTGGAAACACTGTCAGAAAACCCTCAACCACCAACATCAGCCTCAAATGAAAGTTGTGTTGTTCAATACGCTACCCTAGATGGGCGTGGAGTATTACTAACTGCTGACGTAGGGCCTGCTGGTCTAAGCGAAGCAGCAGACTATGCTGCCACATTAGGATTAAGTACTCCAAGGTTTGTGCAAGTACCACATCATGGTAGCCGCCATAATGTTACTCCGACTGTTTTAGATCGATGGCTTGGCCAGAGAAAAGCTCCAGGGACAGTCGTCGGAACTGCATTCTGCTCTATTGGAGCAAACAAGCCAGAATATCCGCGAGGCCAAGTAAAGAATGCCTTTATCCGGCGAGGTTTCGAAGTGTTTGCAAATAGGACACAAATGATCTCGCATTCCTTAGGAGGAGGGCATTCTGGTTTAACAGCCTTGCAACCCGAGGCTTTCGATAATCAAGTCGAGGCCTAATGATGAATTTTTTAAAAATTTTCGATGCTTACTCACTTCGAGCTCGGCTATTTCCCGCAATTATTGCCGCAGCACCTGCATTTGCAGCTTTGGCACTTCTAATCTCGTGGAAGTCGTTTGAGATATCAAATGCTATCGCCTCGTTCGCAGTGCTTGTTTTGCTTTTTGCAATTGCAGACTTTGCTCGTTCTAGGGGGCGCGCCCTAGAACGCACTCTATATACAGAGCAAGGGGGAATGCCATCCATAACTATGTTTCGCAGAAACGACCCCACCATAGATAACGGAATTAAGGAGCGATACCGCTCATTTTTAGGCAATCAACTTAGTGTAGAGGTGCCTAGCCCAGAGGCTGAACTGGCAAGTCCAGCGACTGCGGATTCATTCTACGAGCAGTGTGGAGTATGGCTTCGTCATAACACGCGGGATACAAAGAAATTCCCCTTACTTTTCAATGAGAATTTGACATATGGTTTTCGTAGAAATTTACTCGGGGTGAAGTGGGTTGCCTTAGGAATAAATCTAGTGGTGATAACAATCTGTCTGCTTCTCCTGCACCAAGGCAATTGGAATTGGGATACAGACTTAGGTAAACGTGCATTGGTAGTGCTAACCGTAGCCGGCATTCATGCGGCTTATATTCTCGTCGCTGTGCGTAAAACAGCTGTTTTCGATGCTGCAAGTGCGTATGGACGTGAGTTGATTTTGTCTTGTGAAGCATTTCTAAGCAGGCCAACAGTAACAAAGAAAGCTTCTCGAGTGTCAAAGCGTGACTCGACTAACTCATAGACCATTAACAAGCACCGAACATGTTTCTAATGCTCGCTCACTTGTATACAGCTAGGATTAGACTCTACCTAACAATAATACTTACTATCCAGTACCCGGATTTGTCTGTTTCGGTGAGCCGACACAAAAGGCCTTGTAGAGATGCAAGGCCTTTCATATTTGAACAGGACTCAAAATGAAGAAATGGAAGCCATTCATTATTGCCACTGCAATCCTGCTGCTGGTGCTTGTCATTGTCCCGTTTCTGATACCCATGTCGTCCTATGTAAGTCAAGCTGAGCAATTGGCGTCGGCCGAGCTGGGCGTGCCAGTAGAGATTGAATCCATGCGGTTGGCGATACTGCCTACGCCGCGTCTCAACGTCAGTGGTCTCGTCATTGGCGAAAATCAAGATGTGCGGGTGAATGATGTGGCCGTAGTGCCTGCAGTCTCATCGCTGTTCTCGGAAACAAAAGTGCTGTCCAGCGTGAAAGTGGATAAGCCCATCATCAAGCAATCGGCGCTTAACTTGTTGGATGCATTTGCCAGGGAAGAGGGCGCGCCGGCGAAGCCTGTCGCCGTAGTAGTGCGCAAGATCGAAATCAATGATGCAAGGCTGAAGTGGCCGGATATGGCTTTGCCTGAGTTTGATGCGGAGATCGCCTTGACGGCGGACAACAAGCCGGATTCCGCGCTGATCGAAACCACCGACGGCAAGCTGAAACTCAACCTGGACCCACAGGCGGACGGCGTGCAGGCGATAACGCTAACGGCGAATGACTGGACGATACCCGTTGGCGCGCCTTTGCTGGTTAACCAACTGAAGGCCGATATGGTTCTGCATGAGAATGTGCTTGAGATCACGAGCCTGGATGCCGGCATGTACCAGGGCAAGGTGAATGGCAGTGCAGCGCTTGACTGGGCGAAGGATTGGAAGCTCAACGGCAAGCTCAAGATTGATAATCTGGCGGTGAAAGAGCCGGCGCGCCTGATCAGTGAAGGTACACACGTCAGCGGACAGCTTTCCACTGAGGGCACATTTAACGCGAGTGCCAGGGAGCCGGCTGCGCTGGCTGACAAGCTTAATGCCAGTTTCCGGTTCAACGTGAAGGATGGCGTGCTCTACGGCGTGGACCTCACCAGGGCGGCAAGCCTGCTGCTGCGGCAAGGGCAGAAGGGCGGCGAAACGCAGTTTGATGAGTTCTCAGGCATTGCGCAGGTGAATGGCAAGCAGTATCAATTCAAGGACCTCAGGATTTCATCCGGTCTGATGGCGGCCAGCGGCCACGTAAAAATCAGGCCGGATGAAACGCTCGATGGCCTGGCCAGGGTGAAGGTCAGCAAGAGCGCCACGCTGGCGGAGATTCCGCTGCAGATATCGGGCACGCTGGACAGCCCGTCCGTATTTCCCACCAAGGCAGCATTGGCAGGCGCGGCCGCAGGTGCTGTGGTCGGCGGGCCGCTGGGTGCAGGCTTGGGCATCAAGGCGGCTGAAGACGTGGATAAACTGAGAAAGGGATTATTCGGCGGGAATGAGGAATAAGTTGTCCGCTGCCTGAAAAAGAGGAGGTGCGCATGTTTGACTTATCCATTCCCTGGTGGGAGCTCGTGGTGCGAGCCGTCACCGTGTATGTCGTGCTGATCGTGTTCATTCGCCTGACCGGGCGTCACCAGATCGGTGAGCTATCGCCGGTAGACCTTATCCTGCTTCTCATCCTTTCCGAATCCGTGCAAAGCTCCATGATCGCCGGCGATGAATCTCTCATCGGTGGGCTCATCGTGGCCGCAACATTGTTGCTGCTGAATGCTGCGGTGAATTTCATGACATACAAAAGTCGCAGGGCGGAGGCCATCATAGACGGCAAACCGGAAATCCTGATTCGCTATGGCAAGGTCATCAAAAGCGCGGCCAGTAGAGCGAGGATCACCGAGCAGGAGCTGATGTCCACGCTGCGCAAGTCGGGTTTCTTCAAGCTGGAAGACGTCAAGCTGGCCATTCTGGAAGATGACGGAACGATTAGCGCTGAAGGCTATGAGAATCCCAGCGACAAGAAATCTCACGCAAAGTCAGATGCAGCGGACAAAAAAAGGCCGCGCTAGCGCGGCCTATAACGAGGAGACTTTTCAATTCACTGACTAGATTCGGTTCGCGTAATACTCCACTACCTGCTGCACATCCACCTCGAAAGGCACATCTTCAGGCGAAGGCATGTGCGCAACGCGCGAAGAAGCCGGGGTCTCGGTCCACGTCAGCCATTCCGGACGGGTCAGGGATGGCTCCTTCACTGTTTCCACAACCATCGGTAGATTAAAGCTGGATTGTTTCAGGGATATTTCATCGCCGATTTTCAGGCGGACGGATGGGATATTCACCTTCTTGCCATTGAGCAGCACATGACCGTGCTGCACCAGCTGGCGTGCGGCCGGGATGGTGGGCGCGAAGCCGCTGCGGAATACCACATTGTCCAGACGACGTTCCAATAACTGCAGAAGCGTGGTGCCGGTCGGCTCCTTGCCCTTGCGCGCATCGATCATCAGGCGCTGGAGCTGTTTTTCAGATACGCCATAGTTGAAGCGCAGCTTCTGCTTTTCGATCAACTTTACGCCGAAATCGGATTTCCGCTGCCGCAGGGTTTTCTTGGCGCCGTGCTGTCCAGGTGGATTGGGGCGTTGTTCGATGCTCTTGCGTGACAACCCAGGCAAGTCTGTGCCCAGAGCACGCATAATCTTGAGCCTGGGGCCGGTAATTCTACTCATCTATCTCTCCAGTTAATGTACTGCGGTGTCGGTCATGACCGGCGAGCCGGTTTCCTGCATAAGCTTGCGACTCCATTCCTCTTCCAGCCGCTGCCCGATGGCACTGATAAATGCCGATTCGTAATAGGGTTTGGACCCCAGCTTGCGCGAGAGTTCTAGCGCTAGCCGAGCCAAGTTCGCATTCGGCTTCTTGCTGTATTGCGTTATGACGCAGCAAAGTGAGGCGAGCACCGCACTGGCATTCGGCAGATCGGGGTCAAAATCTTCAGAAGCTCGTTCCATCTGGTGAATCCCTGTATTCAATGTATGCATTGTAAATGATAACTGTTCTCATTTACAATAGCGGAATAATATATTTGATTTGGCGTCAGCCAGATCGCAGTTAAACGGTCCAGCAAGCGAGTGAGTTTTCTCAGATAGCCAGCCAGTGATCATTCACGGGAGTGCTATTTTGAAAAACAACAATATTGGGAATTGGACGTTCAAGTCCGTATATATCGCTGTGTCGCTAGCCATCGCTGCCATGCCGGCCGTGGCCCAGGACGAAACCCTGCCGGAAGTATCGGTGGAGGCGACGACGGACAACACAGTTGCAGCGGGTACGATGGAAGATTACGTTGCCACGGAAGTCAGGACAGCGACAAAGTCCGACGGTCTGTTGATTGAGTCGCCACAGTCGATTTCCGTTATTACGGAACAGCAGATCGTTGAGCAGGGCGGCCAGACGTTGCAAGATATGGTGCGCTACAGCGCCGGAGTGACGTCCGAGGCCTACGGCCTGGATAACCGAGGCGACTGGCTGTTCATTCGCGGCACGGAACACACCGAATACCGCGATGGCCTGCGTGTGCAGTCGCAGACCTATAATATGCCGCGTCCGCACGCCTATGCACTGGAAAGGGTAGAAGTTCTGCGTGGCCCATCTTCGGTACTTTATGGCGCCAGCACAGTGGGCGGCAACGTCAATCTGATCTCGAAGCGTCCGCAAGCCAAGGCCGATCGTGAAATTCATGTGCAATACGGTTCTTATGACCACAAGCAGGTGGGCATTGATATTACCGGTCCGCTCAATGACGACCCCACGATGCTGTATCGCATCGTCGCCATGGGCAGGGATACCGGCACGCAGGCTGACTATACGGACATGGAGAATTATTTCATCGCACCGTCTCTGACTTTCAAGCCTTCGGAAGATACGTCGCTGACCATACTTGCCAACATCCAGCGTGATCGCACAGATGGTGCAACCTCGGCCTTCCCGCCGCACTCTGGCACTATCCTGAGTAATCCAAACGGCCGTTTGCCCACCCAGCTTTTTACCGGCGAGCCTGGCTATGATAAATACGATATGGATTACAACGCGCTCGGCTGGGAATTCAGCCATTCCTTTAACAATACCTGGACTTTCCGCCAGAACGCGCGCATTTCCAACAGCAAGCTGGATTCCGCAAGCATTTACCCGATCACGCCGGTTAATCCTTTCCTGGATCCCGACCAGCGGTTGGTTCCTCGGGCAAGCTGGGCCAACCAGGAGGAGACAGATGTGTTTGTGGTGGATAACCAGCTGCAATCCAAATGGGATTGGGGTGCCACAAATCACACGGTGCTGTTCGGCATCGATTACATGAACGTCACGCAGGATAACCGTAACGGTTACCTGGATAGCCCGACGCCGTTCGATCTATTCGACCCGGTTTACGGCAATGTGCCCCCAGCCGAGCTCACGGTTGCTACCGATCAGCTTGATCAGTACGTGTCCCAGCTGGGCTTCTACCTACAGGATCAGGTTCGTTTCGGTCAATGGACTGTCACCGCCGGCATCCGTAACGACCTCGTGAAAAACAGGGTGCAGGCTGGCGATACCCAAAAAGATACGTCTTTCACCGGTCGCGTTGGCGTCGTCTACCTGGCTGAGAACGGTCTGGCGCCTTATGCGAGCTACAGCGAATCCTTTACTCCCGAAGTAGGCCTGGATGCCAACAACCAAACCTTCGACCCCAAACGCGGCAAGCAGGTGGAAGCCGGTCTGCGTTACCAGCCGCCGGGCTCCAGCAGCATGTATACGGTTTCCGTTTACGATCTTGAGGAAAGCAACCGCCTGACCACCGATCCGACAAACAATAACTTCAGCGTCCAGACAGCTGGCGTGAAGGCCAAAGGCGTCGAGCTGGACGTTGCAGCCAACCTGACCAGCAAGATCGACTTGCTGGCGAACTATACCTATACGCATGCCCGGACGGATGACGGACAGGGCGATGAATCCTATGTCGCCGAAGTTCACCCGCATGTAGCTTCAATCTGGGCGACTTACAGGTTCAGCATCGGTGAATATGACGGCTTCAAGGTGGGCGGCGGTGTGCGCTACATCGGCAACAACAAAGACGAAGATGGAACATTGGATATCCCATCTGTCACGCTGTTCGATGCCATGCTGTCTTACGATACCAATGACTGGAGAGCGGCGCTCAATGCCAGCAATATCACGGATGAGACCTACGTCGCCAGTTGCCTGTCGCGCGGCGATTGCTGGTACGGTTCGCGTGCAAACGTGATCGGCAGCCTGACCTACAAGTTCTGATATGCGTGCACTGTTCGTACTTCTTCATCGCTGGGCTGGGTTGCTGATTGCGGCCTTCCTGTTTCTCTCCGGCACCACCGGGGCAATCATCTCCTGGGATCACGAGCTGGATGATTTGCTTAACCCGCACCTGATGGAAGTGAGCTCACGCGGGCAGGCCATTCCCTCGCTTGAGCTCGCCCGGCTGATTGAATCCAGGCATCCGGAAATCAGCGTGAGCTTTGTTCCGTTATTGCCGGAAGAAGGGGAGTCACTGGCATTCAGCGTGGATCCTCGCGTCAACCCTGAGACAGGCCTGTTATATGAAGTGCCGTACAACCAGGTGTTTGTCGATCCGGTCACCGGTGAGGAGCTGGGCACCCGGTTCTGGGGCGCGCCTTGGCCTATCACGTCTGAAAACCTGGTGTCCTTTCTTTATGTCCTGCACTACAGCCTGCATGTGCCAGAAATGTGGGGGATAGACCGCTGGGGTGTCTGGCTCATGGGCATCATCGCCGTGATATGGACGCTAGACTGTTTTGTGGGTTTTTATCTGACGCTGCCGTCAAAAAGGCGGAACAGAAGCACCGCAGTAGACGATGATACGGCAGAAGAACCCGCTGGCGCTGTCACCAAAAGCTGGTGGCAACGCTGGCAGCCCGCCTGGCGCATCCGGAGCAAGGGCGGTGCATACAAACTCAATTTCGATCTGCACCGTGCTGGCGGATTGTGGACCTGGGGGTTGCTGTTCATCCTGGCCTTTACTGCCTTCTCGCTCAATCTCTATCGCGAGGTGTTCTTCCCACTCATGTCGCAGGTGTCGCAAGTGACGCCCGGGCCTTTTGATATACGTCAGCCTACAGAGCTGCACAAGCCTATTGTGCCTCAGCTGACTTTCGAGGAGGTCATCAACAAGGCGGCAGATGAAGCCAGCAAGCGCGGCTGGCAGGAGCCGGTAGGCAGTGTCTTCTATGCCCAGCAGTTTGGCGTGTATGGCGTGGATTTCTACTTTACGGGTGACGACCATGGCAACGGCGGTATTGGTGCGCCGCGCCTGTACTACGATGGAACGACGGGCGAATACCTGAGCGACCGTCTGCCGTGGAAGGGTACTGCTGCGGATATTTTCGTGCAGATGCAGTTTCCGCTGCATTCCGGGCGCATTCTGGGCCTACCGGGGCGCATCCTGATTTCCGTCATGGGTATTGTAGTTGCCATGCTTTCGGTGACGGGTGTGTATGTCTGGCTCAAAAAACGCCGGGCCCGCAGCAAGTATGCTTCACAGTCCGCTTCACAGTGGCGAGGCGACTTGAAGCCCAGCGAAAGCTGAAATAGAAAAGGCCTCGTCAGAGGCCTTTTTCTTTAGTGAAACTACTATCAGTTGAGAGCGGAAGCGATGCGGTCCAGTGCGTTCCTGAGGTTCTCCATGGAGGTGGCGAACGAGATGCGGAAATAACCATCGGCTCCGAAGGCCGAACCCGGCACCACGGCAACGCCTGCACTCTCCAGCAGATATTCCGATAACGCCATATCCGTTGCCGCTGCAATTTTGCCGGCCTTGTGCAGATTCTGGATGGCGATGCGCGCATCCGGGAAAGCGTAAAAAGCGCCACCGGCTTCAATGCACTTGATGCCCGGCATCTGGTTGAAACGATCGACGACATACGCATGGCGCTCGCGGAATGCCTTGACCATAGGTTCGATGCAATCTTGCGGGCCTTCAAGCGCAGCCTGTGCAGCCACCTGTGAAATCGAGGTCGGGTTGGAAGTGGATTGCGACTGCAGGATTTCCATGGCCTTGATGATGTTGGCCGGGCCCGCGGCATAACCGATGCGCCAGCCGGTCATGGAATACGCCTTGGAAACGCCGTTGAGGACGACCGTGCGATCCTTGAGCTCAGGCGCTGCATTGAGGATGTTGCAGAATTTCTCGCCGGTCAGGTTCACATGCTCATACATGTCGTCCGTGGCAACCAGGATGTTCGGATGCTTTTTCAGCACATCGGCCAGCGCCTTTAGTTCCGCCAGCGAATAGACCGCGCCGGTGGGGTTGGAAGGGGAGTTGATGATGAACATGCGCGTTTTCGGCGTGATAGCTGCCTCGAGCTGCGCAGGCGTGAGCTTGAAACCCTGCTCGATGCCGCACTGGATGATGACGGGCTTGGCCTCGGCCACCATGGCGATATCGGCGTAGGAGACCCAGTATGGTGCAGCGGTGACCACTTCATCGCCCGGGTTGAGTACGGCCAGTGCCAGGTTGAATATGCACTGTTTGCCGCCGACACCGACAATCACTTCCTTATCGGAGTATTCCAGGCCGTTTTCGCGCTGGAATTTGGCAACGATGGCTTTCTTGAGACCGGGGATGCCTGCCACAGGCGTGTATTTGGTAAAGCCACGGTCTATGGCCTGCTTGGCGGCATCCTTGATGTGCTGCGGCGTATCGAAATCGGGCTCACCGGCGCCGAGCCCGATAATATCCTTGCCTTCTGACTTGAGTTTGGCCGCACGCGCGGTAACAGCCAGGGTAGGTGATTCCTTGATGGATTGAACGCGCCGGGAGAGTTCCAAGATTCAAAAATCCTTGCAGTCAGGTTGGGTAAAAATAAAGCGCTGATTCTACCTATAAAACCTGCTGCAAGGAATGTGGAATCATGCTTCGCAGCACGATTTTCCGCTGTTTCAGTTGGCCTCGGTTACGGCGCCTGTCAGCGACTTGATATGCGAAAGCGCATCACTGTTTCCGGCATCCAGTTCGATGGACTGCCGGAACGACTTCGCGGCCTCGGCATTCTCGCCGATATTTTCCTGGGCCAGGCCAAGCTCATACCAGGCCTCGGCGTTCTCCGGCTCAGCCTTTACCCAGCGTCCGGCGATTTCGATCAGCGTGTGCCAGTCCTGACGCAGCTCTGGCACCGCGATCTGCATGAAGAACGGTCTGGCGGATTCTTCCTCTTCCCAGAATGCCTGGCCGGAAATCGGCAAAGATGTTTCCACCGGCTGTTGTTCCAGCGTCGCCAACCATTCGATAGGCATGGCATAAAAATAGGCGATACGTCCGGCAGTCTTGAGCGTGTTAATGCCGATCAGCCTGCCTTCGCCGTCGAACAGGCCGCTGCCGCTGGCCCCAAGGGCGAACTTGGCCGTACTGCGAATGACGTTGGCACCATCCATCTCATACAACGACTTGATCTCGCCCAGCGACGTGAGCGGGGTGGGCACGCCGTTGGAATGGCTGATGGCGATGACTTCCTGGCCTTTTTTGAGGCTATTGCCGGAGCCGATGGTCACCGGTTTGACAGGCAGGTATTGCGTTGTAACCAAGCAGAGATCGTGCCGCCGGTCAGCCTGGGTCGAAATGATGCCAAAGGTTTCTTCTCCCTGGGACACCCATGCCTGTTTGGTATCACGCAGCACATGGCAATTGGTCAGTACCTTGTTTTCAGCCACAACCACACCGGAGCCGTAAGCCAGGTTGCCGTCGGGCTTGAAGCCGCGCACGAGGACCGTTGAAAAAAATGAACTCAGGAGTTTCTGCCTGTCATAAGCATGTGCCGCAGGCAACAGGCCGCTCAGCAGACTCAGGAACACGATGTGGGAAAGCAGGTAGCGCATTGTTTTGATGAATGGTTCAGGTGATTGAATGACCTGTAACCGAAAGCGAAGTTCTGCCGTACCGCCCTGTTAAAATGAGACCTCTATGAAAGATTCCCAAAGCGATTACATCACCTTCCCGAACAGCAGCTACAAACTGCACCAGCCGTTCCTGCCTGCCGGCGATCAGCCCAAGGCCATAGAAAGGCTGGTGGACGGTCTCCATCAGGGCATGCAATACCAGACGCTGCTGGGCGTGACCGGTTCGGGCAAGACTTACACCATGGCGAACGTCATCGCGCGGCTGGGGCGTCCGGCGATCGTCATGGCACCCAACAAGACGCTGGCCGCACAACTGTATTCTGAATTCCGCGAGTTTTTCCCGCACAACGCCGTGGAGTATTTCGTTTCATATTACGACTACTACCAGCCGGAAGCCTACGTACCCTCGCGCGACCTGTTCATCGAAAAGGATTCCAGCATCAACGAGCACATCGAGCAGATGCGGCTCTCGGCCACCAAAGCGCTGCTTGAGCGTGAGGACAGCATCATCGTGGCGACCGTTTCCGCCATTTACGGTATCGGTGATCCGGTGGATTATCACGGCATGGTGCTGCACATGACCAAGGGCGACAAACTCTCGCAGCGCGACGTGATCGACCGCCTGATCGGCATGCAATATGACCGCAACGAGTTCGATTTTGCGCGTGGGACTTTCCGCGTAAGAGGGGATGTGATCGACGTATTCCCGGCCGAAAACTCGGAAACCGCAGTGCGCATCTCGCTGTTTGACGATGAGGTGGAAACGCTGACGCTGTTCGACCCGCTGACCGGCCAGATCTACAACAAGGTGCCGCGCTACACGATTTTCCCTTCCAGCCATTACGTCACGCCGCGCGATACCACTGTGCGTGCGATCGAAAAGATCAAGTCGGAGCTGCGGGAACGCGTGGATTTCTTCGTCAAGAACAACAAGCTCATTGAGGCGCAGCGCATCGAGCAGCGCACGCGCTTCGATCTGGAGATGCTCAACGAAATCGGCTTCTGCAAAGGCATCGAAAACTATTCACGCCATCTTTCCGGGCGCAATCCAGGCGATCCGCCGCCGACCCTGATTGACTATCTGCCGAAGAATGCACTCATGATCATCGACGAGAGCCACGTAACGGTGCCGCAGATCGGCGGTATGTATCGCGGCGACAGGGCGCGCAAGGAAAACCTAGTCGACTACGGTTTCCGCCTGCCCTCGGCGCTGGACAATCGGCCGCTCAAGTTCGAGGAATTCGAGCGCGTCATGCGACAGTGCATTTTCATCTCGGCCACACCGGCCGACTATGAGGCCGCACATACCGAGCAGATTGTGGAGCAGGTGGTCCGCCCGACCGGACTGATCGATCCGGAGATCACCGTGAAGCCGGCAGATACCCAGGTAGATGACCTGCTGTCGGAAATCAAGCTCAGGGTGGCCGTCAATGAACGCGTGCTGGCAACCACGCTGACCAAGCGCATGGCTGAAGACCTGACCGATTACCTGGCCGAGCATGGCGTCAAGGTGCGATATCTGCACTCGGACATTGATACGGTCGAGCGTGTGGAAATCATCCGCGACCTGCGGCTGGGCGAATTCGATGTGCTGGTGGGCATCAACCTGCTGCGCGAGGGCCTGGATATCCCCGAGGTATCGCTGGTTGCCGTGCTGGATGCCGACAAGGAAGGTTTCCTGCGTTCTGAACGGTCACTGATCCAGACTTCCGGGCGTGCCGCGCGGAACCTCAACGGCAAGGTGATTTTCTATGCGAACTCGGTCACGCGCTCCATGAAGCTGGCGATAGATGAGACCAATCGCCGCAGGCTTAAGCAGATGGCGCATAACGAAGCGCATGGAATCACGCCCGTGGGGGTGACCAAACGCATCAAGGACATCATCGACGGCGTCTACGATAAGGATGAAGCTCAGCGCGAACGCAAGGCTGCGCAGGAACAGGCCAGCTATGAAAGCATGTCAGAGAAACAGGTGCTCAAGGAAATCAAGCGCCTGGAAAAAGCCATGCACGATGCTGCGAAGAATCTGGAATTCGAACAGGCTGCCAATTACCGTGACCAGCTCAAGAAGCTCAAGGTGAAGTTCTACGGTGCTGAAATGCCGGACGACGTCGCTCTCAAGAGCTAACTTTTAACCCGTAGCGCCAGTATTGTGAAGCTTGACTGCGATATTGTTCGCAGCGCGCTGCAGATGCGCCACGCGTTCCATCTTCTGTTTTTCATCCAGCCATCCGCTTAGATAAGTCGTTCCTATGCCCGCAATCGGATAGCCGGAGGGGTCGAGAATAGGGACGCCAATCCCGCTGGCCGTCCGGTCCAGAATGATATCGTCATACGTGCTGTAGCCATTCTTGAGAGCGTCCGCCAGCGTACGCCGGAAGCCTCTTTCGTCAAATCCCTCAATCCTGTGATAACGCGACAGGTTGGCATTCACGATCTCGTCGATGTCCTGCTGCGGCAGTCGCGAGAATATGGCCAGGCAGCTGGGCGACATGCCGAACGGTCCGCGCAGGCCCACCCAGCCGCGGCCCACTTGCACCTGGGACTGACCTTCGTAGCGCCCGATACACACCATGTCGAAACCAGACCTGATTCCAAGATACACAACCTGGCCGATAGTATCGGCAAGCTGGCTGAGCTCCGTGCTGGCTACGCGCTCGATGGGGTTGCGGCTGATGGCCGTATAACCCAATGCTGCCATGTCTGGCCCAAGGTTGAAGCGAGCAGTTTCCGCATCGCGCACTACCCAGCCGCTTTCCATCAGCGTATTCAGAACCCTGTGAATGGTCGGGCGCGGCAGGGCGGTTCTCGCTACCAGCTCGGTCAGTAAACTGCCCTTGCGCGAACCTTGGGCGATGGCATTGAGCAATAGTACTGCTCGATTCAGGCTGCCTGCAGATTGCAGTGAATGTGTTTTTTTCATGATGTATGTCCGATAGCCGGACATGAAAATATAGCATGCTGATTGACCTTATAAGGAGATGATATTTAAATATTCGCAACACAATTATTAATATCCATTTATCGGACATATATGGAAAATTTCTACGGTCAACAGCATCAGGCATTGCAGGCACTATTCTCCACACGCGAGTTGGCCAAACGTGTGCAGGAAAGCATCGTGGTGAACGAGTTTACCGATGCGCATCGGGCATTTATCGAGCAACGCGATATGTTCTTTCTCACCACTGTCGATCATCGCGGCTACCCTACCTGTTCCTACAAGGGCGGCAACCCGGGCTTCGTCAAAGTGCTGGATGCAAGAACGCTGGCATTCCCCAGCTATGACGGCAACGGCATGTTTCTTTCCATGGGCAATATCGTGGCCAATAACAAGATCGGCATGCTGTTCATCGACTTTGAGACGCCACAGCGCGTGCGAGTACACGGCGAAGCCAAGGTCCTGCTCGATGGCCCGCTGATGGAAATGTTCCCCGCTGCCGACATGGTCGTGCAGGTCGCGCTCACGGAAGCATTCGTGAACTGCCCACGCTATATCCATAAATATCAGCGAATTGCCACCTCCAAATATGTGCCGCAATCAGAACAGCAGGCGCCATTGCCGCCGTGGAAGCGCATTGAGGGATTGCAGGATGCGTTGCCGGAGCATGAAAAAGAAGCTGTGGAAGCCATGGGCACCATTACACCCGAAGAATATACAGAACTGGTCATGAAGGGCGAAGGTTAGCGCTCCGTCTTCTGCAGATTACATTGAATCCATTGAAAGGAAATCCATGAACAAGCTTACTGCGGCATCTACAGTCGCCGTTATCATGACAATACTTGTGCTATATGCGCTAAGCGCAACACCTTATATCCCGGCATGGGCGGTTTTCATCACTTGGGCGTGTTTCTTCCATCTGGGCGGCGATGCAGATCCCGGCCAGGCATACATTTCCATGCTGCAGCATGTTGGCCTGGGCATAACAGCCGCCTGGTTATCCGCACTGATCATACTGGTCAATCCTTTTAGCAATGCCGTGCTCGTGGCATGGTGGGCACCGGTGATTATCGGACTGGTCATCGGGGTGCTGTTCCGCATGGGCGTATCTGCGCGGTTTGCCATTACGCCGGCCATCATCTACGGCTTTGCCGGGACATTCGCGTTTCTTGACGGCAGACAGGACAGGTTCAACATGGAGGCGCTGTTGTCCTTCTCGTTTAATAACGTGCTCATCACGCTTGGTGTCTCCTTGCTGATAGGCATATCTGCTGCATATCTCAATGCAATTCTGGTGCAGCGGCTCATTACGACCTCATTGGAAGACGCGCCAATACAAGTCCCATCTCAACAATGAGTGGGACTCCGAACAGATTGCAGTGAGGTTCCGGCTGTAAGTTTTTCTTAATGAAAAACAACAGCCAAAAATATGCTGCCATCAAAGGCAACCTGCTCATGCTGGGGCTTGGCAGCATCGGCCAGGCCGTCCTGCCATTGCTATTCCGCCATCTCGACATCAAACCCGCGCAAGTCAGAATCATCACCCAGCATGGTGACAAGCACGGTATCGCAAAGGAATATGGCGTTGAATGCATCGCTCAGGCGCTGACCGAGGATAATTTCGAAAGCATTCTCGACACCTATCTAAAGGAAGGCGACTTTCTGCTCAATTTGTCGGTGGATGTCGCCAGCCTGGCTCTGATCGCTTTCTGCTGGCGCCGCGGCATCCTTTATCTCGACACCTGTATCGAGCCATGGGCGGGCAATTACATGAACCCAAGCCGCACCTTGTCGCAGCGTTCGAATTATTTCCTGCGAGAGGAGATGCTGGCTTTTCGTATGGATAAGCGGCAGGCTCCGACAGCGGTTGTGACCTCTGGTGCAAATCCTGGGCTTGCTTCCATATTCGTCAAGCAGGCACTGCTCAATATCGCTGCTGATAACGAAATCGAGGTGGAAAAACCTGCATGCTATGAAGACTGGGCTGCCTTGGCGCAAAAGCTCAGTATCAAGGCCATTCATATTGCGGAGCGCGACACGCAGATATCGGACCGTCGCAAGGAGCGTGACGAATTCGTCAATACCTGGTCGGTTGATGGTTTTGTGGGTGAAGGCCTGCAGCCAGCCGAGCTGGGCTGGGGCAGTCACGAAAAGCATTTCCCCAAGGATGGCGCGCGTCATGGTTTCGGCTGCGATGCCGCCATCTATCTCAAGCAGCCGGGCATGGCGACCCGCGTACGCAGCTGGGCGCCGCTGGAAGGCCCGTATCATGGATTCCTGATCACCCATGGCGAATCGATTTCCATCGCTGACCACCTGACTTTGCGCCAGAAGGGCGATGTCATCTATCGCCCGACTGTGCACTATGCCTATCACCCCTGCGATGATGCCGTACTGTCAGTGCATGAGGTGGCAGGCAAGAACTGGCAGCTGCAGAGCTGCCAGCGCATCATGCGCGATGAAATCAAGGGTGGCAGGGATGAGCTGGGTGTACTGCTTATGGGCAACGAGAAAGGCGTCTACTGGTACGGTTCACGCCTGACGATAGAAGAAGCGCGCAAGCTGGCGCCCTACAACACCGCCACCAGCCTGCAGGTCGTGGCCGGCATACTGGGCGGTATGGTCTGGGCGCTTGAGAACCCCAATGCCGGTGTGGTCGAGCCGGACGATATCGATTACGAAACAGTGATGAAAATTGCAACGCCATACCTAGGTGAAGTGGCTGGCGTCTACGGCGATTGGACTCCCTTGCAGGATCGCACTCCGCTTTATGAAACGGCCATGGACGCGAGCGATCCCTGGCAATTCATCAATTTTCGCGTGAGTTGAGCATGTTCTCTCTCTTTAGTATTGGTGAGGATGGATGACCGATGCTGCTCAAGAAAGAACTCGGCGTCATCGAGAACTCCTATTACGAAGCCAGCGTCAGCAGACCGCATTCTTCCGAGCCGCTGACAGAATCCGTGACGGCTGATGTGTGTGTAGTGGGCGGTGGCTATGCCGGCTTATCTGCGGCACTGGAACTGCGACTTCGCGGGTATTCTGTTGTATTGCTGGAAGCACAGCGGCTGGGCTGGGGCGCATCAGGCAGGAATGGCGGACAAGTCATCGTGGGGTTTGGCGAGGATGGCGAGGCGGCCATTGAAAGCCAGTTTTCGCGAGAGGATGCTCGTCGTGCATGGGATGTTTCCACAGAAGGTCTGCAGCTGCTGCGTGAGCGCATCGCACAGTTTCAGATTGATTGTGAATACAGCCCGGGGTATCTAAGTGTGGCCGTCCGACCTGGCAAGGTGCGTGCCTTGCAAAATTACGTCGACCATTTGCAGACCCTCTACAAATACCCCATGCAATGGATAGGATTGGGGGAGATACGCGGCTGGCTCAGCAGCGACCGCTTCTGCGCCGGCGCCTACGACCCTCACTCAGGTCATTTGCATCCATTGAAGTATTGTCTGGGCCTAGCTGCGGCGGCGCACCAGACGGGCGTGCAAATCCATGAAAATTCCCCGGTTTACGTCATACAGCGCGGCAACGAGCCGGTGGTCAGGACAGGGCAAGGCGAAGTCCACTGCGATTTCGTCGTATTGGCCGGCAACGTCTACCTTGGTGAATATGGCGATGATATTGCGCCGGAACTCATGTCGCGCATCATGCCGGTCGGCACCTACATGATTGCAACCGAGCCCATGGGTCAGCAGCGGGCTGACGAGTTGATGCGTCATCGACCGGCAGTTTCTGATAACAACTTCATCCTGGATTATTTCCGCCTGAGCGCCGACCATCGTTTGTTGTTCGGCGCGGGTGACAGTTACAGCGGCGCCACGCCGCCGAATCTCGTGGCGCGCATACGCAAACGCATGCTGAGCGTGTTTCCGCAACTGGCCGATCTGGAAATCACTCATGCCTGGGGTGGTTTTGTAGACATGACCATGAACATGGCGCCGCATTTCGGGCGGCTGGGAACCAATATTTATCATCTGCAGGGATTTTCCGGTCATGGGCTGGCCTTCAGCGGCATGGCGGGAAAGCTTGTGGCGGAAGCGATTGCAGGGCAGGCCGAACGTTTCGATATGTTTGCGCGCATTCGGCATCACGCTTTTCCAGGTGGTGCATTGCTGCGTACACCGGCGTTGATGCTGGGAGCCTTTTACTATCGTCTGCGGGACATGCTATAAAAAAACGGCATGAACCCGAAGGCCATGCCGTTGCGCAAGAAGGACTCGCCGTTACTTCTGCGTCTGAACGATCACCAGGGGTTCATCCTTGGCAGGTTCTGCAGCCTTTTTCTGCCAGGCCGCTTCCTTGCGTGACTTGCTCGTAGCCTGTTCGGGTTCGGGCGTAGGGGCGGCTTTGGTGTCTGCCTTGGTTTCCACCAGTTGCAGGCCTACAGCAGCCAGATCAACCGGCTTTTCGGCTTCTGGCTTGCGTCGACGTGGCTGGCGTGGTTTTTTCTCTGCCTTTTGTTCCTTGTCTTGCGGTTCGTTAGCTTGCAGTTCCTTGTCTTCCGACTTTTTAGGCTCTGCTTTCACTTCTGCAGGCTGTTGAGCCTCAATGGATGCAGGTGCACTGGCTTCGGTGGATTCCTTGGGAGCGGCCGGCTGTCTGCTCCTGGTTTCCCTGGCAGCGGGTTTGGTAGTTTCTACAGCCCGCTCAGGTGTAGCTGAGTCATCTTTCCGGGCCCTGGTTTTTTCAACTGGCGACACAGGTGTCTCCACAGCAGCCTCAACGGCTGCAGGCGTCGTTGCTGGTACCTGCGGCACAGGCTGCTGCACTTTTTCCTCTACCACAACTACTGGTGCTGACTCGGCCGACTGATTTTCTTCGCGATCTGCATGGGTTTGTTGATTGGGCTGACGCTCACCACGGTTGCCACGGTCTCTGCGGCCACGACCGCGACGGCTGCGGCCTTCACCTGTTTCATTACCATTGGATTGCGGACCCTGTTGTACCGGCTTTTCAGCATCGATGTTTTCAGCGCGCGGCTGATTCTGACGTTGTGGCCTCTGCTGGTTCTGGCGATCCTGCCGATCAGGGCGTTCCTGACGGTCCGGACGTTGTTCTGGGCGCTGCTGTTGCGGGCGCTGCTCTTGGCCGTTTTTGCGATCGTTACCGCGAGCATTGCGGTTCGGCTTATTGCCACGACGTGGACGTGAGTCGTCATTGCGTCCGCCGGTCTGTGGTGCGGCAGCCGGCTTGCTTTCGGCAATGCGGCTGAACCAACCCTTGATGCGGCTGACCAGGGAGATATCTTGCAGCGGCTGCCTTTCCATCGGAGCCGGTGACGCTGGCGTGATGCCTTTGACGGCTGCTTCCACGCGTGCAATCTTGGGGTCGACGGCAGCGGCAATCGCTTCTTCGATGTCGGAGCTGGGCATTTCCACCATCTGATAGCTGGAACGGGTGTGCTCTTCCGCAACATCGTCATGACGAATGCGCGTAATGGTGTAATTCGGCGTTTCCATATGAATATTTGGAATCAGCACAACCTGTACGCCCATGCGCTGTTCGATCTTGTGGATCTCGGCGCGCTTTTCATTGAGCAGGAACGTGGCTGCTTCAACAGGCAGCTGCACCTGGATGATGGCGCTATTTTCCTTCATGGCTTCTTCCTGTGTGATGCGCAGGATGTGCAGGGCAGTGGATTCGATGCCGCGGATATGGCCGGTGCCATGGCAGCGCGGGCAGGGCATATGGTTGCTCTCGCCGAGGCTGGAACGCAGTCTCTGGCGGGAAAGCTCCAGCAGGCCGAAGCGCGAGATCTTGCCGGTCTGCACGCGGGCACGATCGTAATGCAGCGCATCGCGCAGGCGGTTTTCCACCTCACGCTGGTTGCGCTGGTTTTCCATGTCGATGAAGTCGATGACCACCAGGCCGCCCAGGTCGCGCAAACGCATCTGGCGTGCCACTTCGTCGGCAGCCTCCAGGTTGGTGTTGAAGGCGGTCTGCTCGATGTCCACACCGCGGGTCGAGCGGCCGGAGTTGACATCAACGGATACCAAAGCTTCGGTATGGTCGATTACGATTGCGCCGCCGGAAGGCAGGCGTACTTCACGCGAAAACGCGGTCTCGATCTGGTGCTCGATCTGGAAACGCGAGAACAGCGGGATTTCATCACGGTAGAGTTTTACGCGCGATACATTGCCCGGCATCACGTGATTCATGAATTGCAGGGCCTGGTCGTAGATTTCCGGTGTATCGATCAGGATCTCGCCGATGTCCGGCTGGAAGTAATCGCGGATGGCACGAATGACCAGGCTGCCTTCCTGATAAATGAGGAAAGGACCGCTTTGTATTGTGGAGGCATTCTCGATTGCGGTCCACAATTGCAGCAGGTAATTCAGGTCCCACTGCAGCTCTTCCAGGCTGCGGCCGATACCAGCAGTACGGGCGATGATGCTCATGCCATTGGGCACTTGCATCTGCGCCATGACATCGCGCAATTCGTTGCGGTCTTCACCCTCGATGCGACGAGAAACACCGCCGCCGCGAGGATTGTTGGGCATGAGCACCAGATAACGGCCAGCCAGCGAGATGAAGGTGGTTAAGGCTGCGCCCTTGTTGCCGCGCTCGTCCTTGTCGACCTGGACGATGAGTTCCTGGCCTTCGCGCAGGACATCCTGGATTCGGTTGCGACCGGATTCGCTTTCACCCTGGAAGTAGCTGCGGGCAACTTCCTTGAATGGCAGAAAGCCGTGGCGATCTGTGCCGTAATTGACAAAGGCAGCTTCGAGCGAAGGCTCGATGCGGGTGATGACACCTTTATAGATGTTGCTTTTGCGTTGTTCCTTACCGACGGTTTCAATATCGAGGTCGATAAGTTTTTGTCCATCAACAATAGCGACGCGCAGTTCTTCTGACTGCGTCGCATTGAATAACATGCGTTTCATTTAAATCTCCCGCGCTCTGGCGGGCGCAGACTAGGCTGCGGGCGGCGGGAATGGCTGGAGCGCTGTCGGCCGTGTGCATAATGGCCGTATGACATACGAGCAGACTGGTCGCAGGAGGGGCCTTAATCAGGCCTGCTTAAACACCGGCTAGGCGCCGTTTTCATTCCTGTCATTTTGCACACAGGAATATGGTTACCACCGGGTATGGCTGGCAACTTTGAATTCGTTAACGAAATTTCTCGTGAACCGTCAGGGTGTTAACCTCAATGCGTTTGTTTCTGTCTCGGTTTAGCCGCAATATCGGCTAAAATTACACGTTTCCAACAATTCCTGGCCGCGATGCTGCATTTGTCTGTCGCGGCTGAGCGCAATAATTTTTCCAAAATCGCTACATTTTTTATTTGGCGAGCGAGATTAACCAAGGGTATTTGTTTGGGTAAAACCAATTAATACGGAATCCATTCCCGAAAGCGCCGTGCGCGATGACTCGGGACGAACATAGTATAGGTGAGATGGTTAATTTAAGCAAAGCCGATGGTACACAAGGCGTACGCCAACACACGGTGGATGAAGAAAGCGCCGGACAACGGATCGACAATTATCTGGCCAAGGTGCTGAAGGGCGTACCCAAGAGTCATCTGTACCGCATACTGCGTAGCGGTGAGGTGCGCGTGAACAGCAAGCGCGTAGATGCCACCTATCGCATCGAGGACGGGGACAAGATCCGTATCCCGCCTATCCGCACAACAGCACCAACTGAGACAAACTCACCGGGCATGAAAGTGGCGCCACGTTTCGAAGAGGCCGTCATCTTTGAAGATGATGCCATGCTTGCGCTCAACAAACCGGCCGGCATGGCGGTTCATGGCGGCAGCGGCATCAGCCGTGGCGTGATCGAGCAGCTGCGCATGGAACGTCCGCACGCCAAACTGCTCGAACTGGTACATCGCCTGGACAAGGAAACCTCGGGCGTGCTCATGGTTGCCAAAAAGCGCAGCGCGCTTGTGAGCCTGCATGACATGATGCGCGCCAATCGCATGGACAAGCGCTATCTCATGCTGGTACATGGTCATTGGACGGAAAAGAAAAAGCGCGTGACGCTGACCTTGCAAAAGCATGTCACCGACAATGGCGAACGCAAGGTGACGGTCGAGGAAGAAGGCCAACTGTCGGAAACCATATTCCATCTGCGAAAGAACCTGGGCGATTTCAGCCTGCTGGAAGCCCAGCTCATCACGGGGCGTACGCATCAGTTGCGAGTGCAGCTGTCCCATCTGGGCTTTCCGATTGCGGGCGATGACAAGTATGGTGATTTTGCCTTGAACAAGCAGCTGCAGAAACGAGGCCTCAAGCGCATGTTTCTGCATTCTGCGCAGACGGTGATCAAGCATCCCGTATCGGGTGAAAGACTGGAACTATGCGCACCGTTGCCGAAAGAACTGGAGAGCTTCCTGCGTCGACTCGATACCGAAAATACCAATGCCTAAACGCTATGACCTGATTGTTTTCGACTGGGACGGCACCCTTGTGGACTCCACTCAACTGATAGTGGACTCCATTCTTGCCGCAAGCGCCGATACCGGATTGATGCCGCCACAGCCATCAGCTGCGCGCGGTATCATCGGCCTGGGATTGCCTGAAGCATTGCGTACCCTGTTCGGCGAGCTGAGCGAAACCCAGCGTCAGCGGCTGACTGAACGGTATCGCTATCACTATTTTGCGCAGGACCATGCAGTACCACTATTCGAAGGAGCGGCTGACGCCATTGCCCGGCTTGCAGAAGATGGGCACATGCTGGCTGTCGCTACCGGCAAGGGTAGACGCGGCCTCGATCTGTCACTGCAACGGTGCGGTCTGCAAAAACATTTCATCACCACGCGCTGTGTGGACGAATGCAGCTCCAAACCGCACCCGCAGATGCTGCTGGAGATCATGGATGAGCTAGGGGTGGAGGCGCAGCGCACAGTCATGATCGGCGATACCAGCTACGATCTGCAAATGGCACAAAGCGCCGGTGTGGACAGTATCGCCGTCGGTTATGGTGCGCAGCCCATGGAAAGCCTGCTGCCATATGGCCCTGTGGCGCATTTTGATAATTTTACTAATCTGCACCGATGGCTGATAATGAACGCCTGATCTGTACCAGTGACGCGCTGGTCGAGCGGGGCGCTGGAGTACGTTTCCCGTTACCCGAGCTTGGAGAAAGAGTAAGCGGTTTTGTCGTGCGCTATGGCGGCAAGGCTTATGGTTTCATCAACCAGTGCGCTCACATACCCGTCGAGCTCGACTGGAACGAGGGTGTTTTTTTCAACCTGAGCCGGGATTACCTCATCTGCTCGACACATGGCGCCCAATATGAGCCGACCACCGGTTACTGTGTCCTCGGACCTTGCAAGGGGCGTAGCCTCGTACCCCTGACTATCATCGAACGAAACAACCAGATTTTGCTTAACCTGCATCTCGACAAGAAAGAGTAGAAGTCATGTCTGAACAACAACACCCCGACCAGCCCAGCAATACTGACGGCCAATGGCAGCGCAACACGCTCGAGAAGCTTGCCTTCTCTGCCATCAAGGAACAGCGCCGCACCCGTCACTGGGGCATCTTCTTCAAATCGCTGACCTTCATCTATTTGTTTATCCTGCTGTTCTATGCGCTGGATTGGGCTGGTGATGATTCGGGTGCCAGTCTCAACCATACGGCGCTGATCGAAATCAATGGTGTCATCGGCAATGAGTTCGAGGTTAATGCGGATGATGTGATTGAAAGCCTGCAGTCGGCTTTCGAGCACAAGCGCACCAAGGGCGTCATCCTGCGCATCAACAGCCCAGGCGGCAGCCCGGTCCAGGCCGGTCTGATCAACGACGAAATCAAGCGGCTGCGCAAACTGCATCCCGACATCCCCATTTACGCGGTGGTTGAGGACATCTGCGCCTCTGGCGGTTATTACATCGCGGTGGCGGCGGATCGCATCTATGTAGACAAGGCCAGCATCGTCGGTTCCATTGGTGTTCTGATGGATGGCTTCGGTTTCACCGGCGCCATGGAAAAGCTGGGCATAGAACGCCGACTCATGACGGCAGGAGAGAATAAGGCCATTCTCGATCCATTCTCCCCGCAGAAAGCTGAAGAGCGTGAATTCGCCCAGCAGATGCTGGACCAGATTCACCAACAATTCATTGCTGTGGTCAAGGAAGGCAGGGGCGAACGTCTCAAGGAAGACCCGAAGATTTTCAGCGGCCTGTTCTGGACCGGCGAAGCAAGTGTGGAACTGGGTCTGGCCGATGCATTAGGCAGTTCGGGATTTGTTGCACGCGACATCATCAAGGAAGAGAACATTGTGGACTTTACCGTGCATGACAGTCTGGCTGACCGTCTGGCACAGCGGTTTGGCGCCTCTGCAGGAGCATCTCTGATGCATGCGCTCAGCGGTCCGGCGAACCTCAAATAAGACACAGCTTCCAAACAAACACAAAAGGCCCGGTGATTACCGGGCCTTTTTATTTCATCAGTCTGCTTTTGAGTCTGCTAGCAGCGCTCGCCGATGTAATTGATCAGCCCATTGGTGGAGCTGTCGTAATCGGTTGTTTTTTCGCAGTTGATGAGCTGCGGATGGATTTTCTGTGCAATCTGCTTGCCGAACTCCACGCCCCACTGGTCGAAGGAGTTGATGCACCAGATGATGCCTTGCACGAAAATCTTGTGCTCATACAGCGCGATCAGCTTGCCCAGCGTGCGTGGGGTCAACCTGTCGAACAGCAGGGAAGTTGTAGGCCGATTGCCCGGGAATACGCGATGCGGCAGTTGCACCCTGAGCGCGTCACCCGAGATGTTTTGCGATTCGAGCTCCTGCCGCGTTTCGGTCTCGGTCTTGCCCTGCATGAGCGCACGCGTCTGCGCCAGGAAATTGGCCAGCAGGATCTTGTGATGCTCCAGACCATTGTTGCCAATCTTGTACTGGCTTTGCAGCGGCATCAGGAAATCGGCCGGGATCAGTTTGTTGCCCTGGTGAATCAGCTGATAGAAGGCGTGCTGGCCGTTGGTGCCGGCTTCCCCCCAGATCACGGGACCGGTCTTGTAATTGACCGGGTTGCCTTCGCGATCCACAAATTTGCCGTTGCTTTCCATGTCTGCCTGCTGCAGGTAAGCGGGGAAGCGGGCCAGACCCTGGTCGTACGGCAGGATGGCATGGGTGTCGCAGTGGAAGAAATTGTTGTACCAGATGCCCAGCATGGCCAGGATGACGGGCATGTTCTGTTCCAGCGGAGCGGTACGGAAGTGCTGGTCCATCTCATGGCCGCCAGCGAGCATTTCCTCGAAGTTGTCCATGCCGATATAGATGGCGATGGAGAGGCCGATGGCAGACCACAGCGAATACCGGCCGCCAACCCAGTCCCAGAACTCGAACATGTTGGCGGTATCAATGCCAAAATCGTTGACCGCCTTGCCGTTGGTGGAAAGAGCCACGAAGTGCTTGGCCACATAGGCATCGTCCTGCGCCGCCCGCAGGAACCAGCTGCGCGCAGAGCGGGCATTGGTCATAGTTTCCTGTGTGGTAAAGGTCTTAGAGGCCACGATGAACAAGGTGGTGTCAGGCTGGCATTGTTCCAGTACCTGTGCGAGATGCGTACCATCAACGTTGGAGACGAAATGCACTTCGAGATTTTTCGCGCCGTAAGGCTTTAATGCGCCGCACGCCATGACAGGGCCGAGGTCCGAGCCGCCGATGCCGATGTTCACAATGTCGGTAATCGGCTTGCCGCTGTAGCCCTTCCATTCGCCTGAGCGGATGGCTTCGCTGAATTTGCGCATCTGCGCCAGCACGCGCTTGACGTCGGGCATGACGTCCTTGCCGTCCACATGCACAGGCGTATTGCTGCGGTTGCGAAGAGCTGTATGCAAGACGGCGCGGTTTTCGGTGAAATTGATCTTCTCACCGGTAAACATGCGCTCGCGCCAGCCTTCGACATCCATGTCGCGCGCCAGCTGGAACAGCAGGGGAAGTGTATCGTCGGTAATCCTGTGCTTGGAATAATCCAGCAGCAGGTCGTCAACTTTCAGGGAGAGTTTTTCGAAGCGCCTTGCATCCTGGGCGAACAGGTCCCGCATGTGGAGTTCGGAAGTTTTCTGATAATGGTCACAAAGTTTTTGCCAAACAGGCAATTGAGTGGGGTTTGTCATTCTCTTCTTGGTTTTGATTAGCCTCTGGTTTGTAATATTAGACCAGCCAGTGGAGGGAGCGTCATTGCAAGGGATTGTGCATGTCCCATCCAGGCTTTGGTCTCGCTTTTTAATCCGCTTCCGTTGCCCTTGTTGCCGCCGCCGTAGATTGCGGCATCACTGTTGAACAGTTCCGTGTATGTGCCGGCCTGGGGCACGCCAATGCGGTACCCCTCGCGCAATACAGGAGTGAAATTTAGTATTACTACAACAAAAGTGCCATCTTGTCCGTGTCTTGTATAACTGATTACTGACTGCTCGCTATCACAGCAGTCTATCCAGTTGAAGCCGAGCTGGTCGAAATCAAGTTCGTGCATGGCCGGCAGTGTTTTATACAGGTTGTTGAGGTCACGGCTGGCTTGCTGTATGCCTTGATGCCAATGCTCTTCGAGTAATTGCCAATCAAGGCTGGCGCAAGCATTCCATTCGCGCCCATGGCCAAATTCATTACCCATGAAGTTGAGTTTCTTGCCGGGTGTCGTAGCCTGGTGAGTCAAAAGCAGGCGCAGATTGGCAAATTTCTGCCATGCATCACCCGGCATTTTATCAAGTAATGAACGTTTGCCGTGAACAACTTCATCGTGCGAGAACGGCAGCACGAAATTTTCACTGTAGGCGTAAAGTTGTCCGAAGGTCAGTTTGTCGTGATGAAAATGCCGGTGGACAGGGTCATTCTGCATGTAGCTCAGCGTGTCGTTCATCCAGCCCATGTTCCACTTCATGGAGAATCCCAGACCGCCCAAATGAACCGGCCGCGACACCATGGGCCAAGCGGTGGACTCCTCGGCAATGGTCAAAGCGCCGGGGAAATCCTGGTGCACCATGATGTTGAGCTGGCGCATGAGATCGATCGCTTCCAGATTCTCGCGACCGCCGTATTTGTTCGGCAGCCATTCGCCGTGCTTGCGCGAGTAATCGAGATAAATCATGGAGGCGACAGCATCCACACGCAGTCCGTCAATATGGAATTCTTCAAGCCAGAAATGAGCATTGGCCAGCAGGAAGTTGCGAACTTCATTGCGGCTGTAGTTGAAGATATACGTCCCCCAATCCTGATGTTCACCCAGGCGCGGGTCTTCATGCTCGAACAGGGCAGTACCATCGAAGCGGGCCAGCGCCCAGTCGTCCTTGGGGAAATGGCCGGGCACCCAGTCGAGGATGACGCCCAATCCTGTCTGGTGACAGGCATCCACGAAATAGCGGAAATCGTCGGGCAAGCCGAAGCGGTTGGTGACGCCGAAATAGCCCGTCGTCTGGTAACCCCACGATTCATCCAGCGGATGTTCGGAAATCGGCAACAGCTCGATGTGCGTATAGCCCATGTCCTGCACGTAGGGAATAAGCTGCGCCGCCAGCTCGCGATAGGTGAGAAATTCGCCACGTTCATTCCTGCGCCACGAACCCAGATGCACCTCAAAGCAATTGAAGGGCTCGTGCAGCCAATCTGCCGTTGCGCGCGTCTGCATCCATGTCTTATCCTGCCAGATATGGGTATCACGCGGAGTGACAGCTGCCGCAGTGCCCGGACGCTGCTCAAACCTGAAGCCATAAGGATCTGTCTTGACCAGGATATTGCCCGTCTGGCGGTTGCGGATTTCGAATTTGTAAATTTCGCCTGGCAGCAGCCCGGGGATGAAGAGCTCCCATACACCGCTGGAGCCGTGCGCACGCATGGGATGAATGCGGCCGTCCCATTGGTTGAAATTGCCCACGACGCTGACGCGCTCGGCATTGGGCGCCCATACGGCGAAGCGTACGCCGGTGACATCCTGCTGCGTGACAAGGTGCGCGCCCAGCATTTTGTAGGCTTCTATCAGCCGGCCTTCGCCAAACAGATACAGTTCATCCGCAGTGATGGTCGGACTGAAGGAATAGGGATCATGCGTCTCCCAGACGTGATCTCCATGCTGCAGCCTCAGCAGGCACGGCGTCACGAGTTTTGAATCGTCTGCCAGCCATTCGAACAGACCGCTGTCCTGTACGCGTTGCAGGCTGGACCATCCCTGCGCCGTGCGAATCCACGCCTGCTGTGCATGAGGAAGAAAGGCGCGAAAAGCCAGTCGGCCGTTTTCATGGTGCAAACCAAGATAGGCAAACGGGTCATGATGCCGTGCAGCCAGGATGAGATCTAGCTGGGCGTTGTGTTTGATTCTGGACAAGATATGTTTGTGTGAAACAGCCGCAACCCACTGGATTGCCTGCAGCCATCATGCCTATAATGGCTCGTAATCCTCTGTTCGGAAAGCGCTAGTCCCTGCGATTTCGCCGGTATAGCGTTAAGCCAGACTATAAATCAGGAGGCGCAAAAATGCAGCAGGATTCAACTTCTTCCCGGTTTATCAGCGCGCTGACCAAGAATACGGTCGCGCTGATCTTGGCCGGCGGTCGCGGCAGCCGGTTGCGGGATTTGACCAACTGGCGCGCCAAGCCTGCTGTACCCTTCGGCGGGAAGTTCCGCATCATTGATTTCCCCCTGTCCAACTGCATCAATTCGGGCATACGCCGTATTGGTGTGGTGACGCAATATAAATCCCACAGCCTTAACCAGCATATCCAGCGCGGCTGGGGCTTCCTGCGC